>CEVW01025205.1_pt1 | contig 19421 bp, 15 predicted proteins | sample 427061 | NCBI WGS metagenome assembly CEVW01 (sample SAMEA2623774, study PRJEB7988) | marine metagenome | biome: marine biome (ENVO:00000447); feature: surface water layer (ENVO:00002042); material: "saline water (ENVO:00002010), including plankton (ENVO:xxxxxxxx)" | depth 5 m
GCAGCTGCTGTAGCAACGTTGAATTTAAAAAAAGTAAAAAGAATAATTTTAACAAGGCCCGCTGTAGAGGCAGGGGAGAAACTCGGTTTTTTACCTGGCGATTTGAATGAGAAGGTCGACCCATACCTTAAACCCTTATTTGATGCTTTAAATGATATGCTTGATTTTGATACAGTTTCTAGACTAATGGATAAACAAATAATAGAAATAGCTCCTTTGGCATTTATGCGTGGTAGAACTTTAAATGATGCTTTTATTATTTTAGATGAAGCGCAAAACACCACATCTTCTCAGATGAAAATGTTCCTAACCAGAATTGGATTTAACTCTAAATGTATAGTTACAGGGGATGTAACACAAGTTGATTTGGATAAAAATATAAAATCTGGGCTAATTGATGCGCAATCAATCCTCAAGGATATAGAAGGTATTTCTTTTTGCTCTTTTGATGAAACCGATGTTGTTCGCCATTCATTAGTTAGAAGGATTATTGAAGCTTATAAGTAAATAATTTCGTCTCTTTCTGGACCGATAGAAATCATAGTAACTTTAACTTTAAGAAAGGACTCAATAAATTTGATTAAGGATTTTAAACCTTTAGGAATTTTATTTTTTGATAAATCCTCAATAGACCATGAGGGAAATTCTTTATATATTGGCTTAATCTTTGATAAATCCTCTATTTTTAGAGGGTAATAGGAAAGTTTTTTATTATCTAACTTGTACCCTGTGCAAACTTTAATTTTTTTAAAAATTGATAATATATCAACCTTAGTTAGAACGAGTGATTTGATACCAGAGATAGCTGTTGCATGCTTAAGAGCTACTAAATCAAGCCATCCACACCTTCTTGGTCTACCAGTAGTGGCTCCATACTCTACTCCAAATTCCCTCAAAGTTAGGCCTTGATCGTCAATCATTTCCGTAGGGAACGGGCCATGACCTACTCTAGTTGTATAAGCCTTTGATATACCAATTACCTCACCTAATTTTGAAAAAGCAACTCCCGAGCCAGCAGATGCGTTTGATGCAATTGTCGAAGAGGAAGTTACAAAGGGATATGTTCCAAAGTCTAGGTCAAGCATTACCCCTTGTGCACCCTCGAATAAAATCTTTTTATCTTTTTCAATACTTTTGTTTAAGAACTTACCAGTGTCTTCAATAAATTCTTTGATATATAAATAATTTTTTCTTAATTCAGTAACAATGGAATTTGAATTAAAACCTTTTTTATTAAATATTTTAGAAATAATTTTATTTTTTTCTTTTAAGATTTGTTTAACTTTTTTTTCTAATAAAACTTTGTCCTCTAAATCTATAATTCTAATTCCCTGCCTAGATACTTTATCCTCATATGCAGGCCCTATCCCCCGCCCAGTAGTTCCTATTGCCTGATTTCCTTTTAATACTTCTCTTTGTTGGTCAATTAACTTATGATAGGGTGCAATTATATGTGCAAGTGAACTTATCTTAAGATTTTTTCCTGTTATCTTGAACCCACTTTTTCTCAGTCCTTTAATTTCTTTAATCAAAGTGCTTAAATCTATTACAGTTCCATTACCTATTACCGAAACCTTACCTTTCCTTAGAACCCCAGAAGGTATATGATGTAAAACAATTTTTTTGTTTTTAATAATAATTGTATGTCCAGCATTGCTGCCACCCTGAAATCGAGTGACTATATCATAATCTTTGGATACTAAATCAACTATCCGGCCTTTTCCTTCATCTCCCCATTGAGCACCAATAAAAATTGAATTTTTAGATTTTTTAATCAAATTAAAAGTCCTCGTTTTCCAAATCAGAGAATGTCTTGAAAGTAGTAATTTTTATATTTTTATTATCATACAATGTAAGGCTCTTATTTGTTGAAATCTTAATTTTTAAATCAAATTTATCCTTATATGAATTAGCTCTATTTGATAAAATAGAAGTAAATCCCTGGGAGGTAAAAAAATCTTTAATCTCTAAAGATAATGAAAAATTATCAATAATATTTGACTCAACAATTACTACTGGTGATCCCAGCTGATCTGCATTGACTGTTTTGATTAGCGGTAAAATGTTAATTCCTAGCCCTACAGCAGGTAGTCTATTCCCATACTTTCCTATCAGTTCATCGTACCTTCCGCCCGATAAAACAGTCTCAGAAATTTCAGGTACTGCAATATCAAATGTCATACCAGAATAATAATCAAAGTTCTTTACATCTAAGAGATCAACTCTCAAATCCAATTTAGGATTGCTTTTAGATAAAATTTTTGCAATGGCATTTATCCTAAGAATACTTTCCTTTATTTTTGAAGGTAAAGGTTTAGATAGAATGCTTTTGTTCTGAATCAGGGGTTTTAAATATTTATTAATGAAAACCTTTTCATTCTTGTTTAACCTCTTATCTTTTGTGAAATTTTGAATCGATTGATAATCTTTCTTGTGAAACAGTTCTTTAATATCATCTTTTATTGGATTCAAGTTTTCAAAAATAAAATTTAATAATAAAGACGAATTAAGAGTCACAACTTGATTATTAAAACCTAACTTCTTCAAAATAGAAGTCCCTAAAGAAATTATTTCTAAATCTGAATCTATAGAACTTGATCCTATAAGCTCACACCCCACTTGAAAAATCTCTCTTTTTGATCCTGATTGTTTAAAATCGCTCCTTACTACTCGTTCATTATATGTAAGCCTAAGAGGAATTTTTTCATTCTTGTAATTATTTGAAACATATCTGGCGATTTGTGGAGTAACATCTGATCTCAACCCTAAGACGTCACCGTTCATAGGATCAATAAACTTGATGGTTTTATTAATTGTTTCTTCTTTCAAACCTAATGTTAATGAATTAATCTTTTCAAAAATTGGGGTAATAATCTTTTTATATCCCCAAAGCTCTGATTCTTCTAATACAACTGAAGAAATAAAATCAATCTTTCTTACATCCTTAGTTGTATATTCTTTTATTCCTAATGGTAAAGAAAAAATATTTATCATCCAAAAATTACCTGGTCTATACTTTTAACTTCTGATAAGTTTGCAATATCCTCAAGAATTTCCTCAGATACAGGAGAGTCAACAGAGATAAAAGCTAAGGCATAATCTTGTTTTTGAGAATCTTCTTGCCGACTTAAATACAGTCTAGCTATGTTTATATCTTTCTTACCTAGGGCTTCACCTAATAGACCAACAACCCCAGGCTTATCATAATTTTGTATCATCAAAATATTTCCTTCTGGAATTAGGTCAATTGAATGATTATTTAATTTTGTAAATCTTGCTTCTTTCATTCCAAACAAAGAGCCAGATATTGATAACTCTTCATTGTCTGTTTTTATAAATACGGATACTAAACTAGAAAATTCTCCATCCTTAGATACTTTAGATTCAATAAGCTTAATACCTCTTTCCTCGGCAATTATAGGTGCATTTACATAAGTAACGGGAGCGCTCATAATTGGCGACAAGTATCCTTTAAGTGCTGTAATGGTTAAAGGGGCTACGTTTGTTTCTGCAACATTACCACTGTACTCAACAATAATTTCTTTAACGCCTGACTTACATGTTTGGCCCATAAAATTACCCAATTTTTCACAAAGATTTATATAGGGGCTAATTTCATTTAAAACCTCATTGCTCATAGAAGGCATATTAACTGCATTCGATACAACTCCATTGTTCGCAAATTCAATAACTTGCTCTGCCATAGCAATACCCACCTTCATTTGTGCTTCTTGAGTAGATGCACCTAAATGAGGGGTTAGTACCACTTTTTCATCCAATTTGAAAAGAGGAGACTTGAAATCAGGTGGCTCAGGATTAAAAACATCAATTGCTAGGCCGCCAACCTTTCCGGAGTTAATTGCTTCTGAAACATCTTCTTCATTTACAATTCCGCCTCTAGCACAATTTATAAGTAGGACGCCATCTTTCATCATTTCTATTGAGCCCTTTGAAATAAGATTTTTAGTAGTAGATGTCAATGGGGTGTGAACAGAAATAACATCAGACATTCCAAAAACTTCGTCCATATCAACTAACTCTACTGGCATATTTAAGTTTGTTCCTTTCAATATATAAGGATCGTGAGCAATAACTTTCATTTTTAAACCCAGAGCTCTTTCAGCAACTAGACGACCTATATTTCCCATTCCAATCAAGCCTAATGTTTTTCCATATAATTCTGTTCCTTGGAATTTTGATCGCTCCCACTTTAAAGACTTCATTGAGTTATGAGCCTGAGGAGTCTTTCTTGCTAATGAAAACAATAGGGCAATTGTGTGCTCTGCTGTTGTAATAGCGTTTGCAGAGGGAGTATTCATAACAATAATACCCTTTTTAGATGCTGCCTTAATATCTACATTATCTACACCGATGCCAGCTCTACCAATTAATTTAAAGTCCGCTCCTAAAAGATTTATAATTTCTTCATCAATTGTTGTTGCACTTCGAATAATAACTGCTTCATAATTATTAATTATATCTTTCAGTTCATCCCTATCGATTTTCTTTCTTACATCCAAATCTATATTCTTGTGGTTCTCAAATAATGATAGGCCTTCTTTTGAGAGACCGTCAGTAATCAATATCTTCAATATCTTCCTCCGAGGTTACAAGAGAAAAATATATTTTAGCAATCAAGTAATGTCAATCAAAACGATTAATTGTAAAAGGAAATAGCTAAGTATAAAATCTAAGAATGAGCGTAGAAAATAAAATGACCTTTTTGGAACACTTTGGTATTCTGAGAAAAAGTCTAATAAAAGTAATTTTATTATTGATTTTTTTGTTTATTCCATGTTTTTATTTTAGAGATATTATTATGGAAATAGCACTAATGCCTATATCAGGTGCTTTACCCTCAGACTCGAAAATAATATTTACCAAACCAATAGAAGGGCTTTCATCAAATATAAAAATTTCTTTTCTTGCTAGCTTTATTTTAACTTTCCCATTGATAATTTACGAAATATGGACATTTATCAAACCAGGGTTATACGAAAATGAGAAGAAAATCTCTGCCATCATAATTATAGTTGGGACAATGCTTTTTTTTATAGGAGCCTTTTGTTGCTATAAATATGTAGCCCCTATAACATTCAACGTTCTCATAAATGAATATTCTTCAGATTCAATTACAGCACTGCCTAATGTCAGCGATACTCTTGGTTTTTTATCATCATTGATTCTAAGTTTCGGTATTATATTTGAATACCCACTGATAATATATATTCTTTCTAAGTTTGGAGTTACCTCTAGTCATTTTTTAGCATCAAAAAGAAAATACTCTATATTAATATCAACAATAATATCTGCCATTCTAACACCTACAACTGATGTTTTTTCAATGCTTTTTATGCTTATCCCACTAATCGTATTTTATGAAATTGGCATCTTAGTGTCTTATTTAGCTTATAAAGAGCGTTGATAAAAATTTCAATAATTGTAACCTTACCTAGTTAATTTTGGAGGTTTAAAAATGAATCTAGTCTCGTCTAAGCATATAGAAGAATTTGTGCAAGGAGAAGTTTTGTATCACGGAGCTATTCAAGTAACTCCTTTTAGAAATAAAGAGTATATAAAAAAATTTAATAAAAACTACTCGCTTGGAGCTGATTCAAAGTTAGCTGGAAGTCTTGGTTATGTTGATCCGAATATACAAATTAAAAAGCAAAACTTTGGTATTGAATCGCCGTCTTTAGTAAGTCAAGGATATCTTTTTAATGTAGGATTTGGTTTAAGTGTTCATGATATATCATTCAATGCTATTGCAAACCTTTCATATAAAAATCTTAGGTATGGGGTTCCTGCATATGAAGGTGATATCTTATTTGCTACTTCAGAAGTTTTAGGTGTGGAGGTAAAAAAAGATGGTGCATCTAATGGTTCTGTTCAAGTGAAAACCACTATTACAAATCAAGACAGCAAGGTTGTGCTTGAATACGTAAGACAAGTCTTGGTCAGGGCTTCTAAAGGTAAAACTCTAAACACTCAATCAACAATACAAGATCAACCTGATAGAATCGGGTTAACGGAAGCTATGATGCCATTAAAATTTCAAAATCTACCAAAAAAATTTAATGACGAAGATGTAAAAGCTTATGAGGACTTTGGAATTGATAAAACTTATGAAGGAACCTTTTCCAAATCTATAAGTCTAGTCGATTTCAGTTGGCTTCAAATTTCTACTCTTAATGATGCCAGTGTTCATCATACACCTGGATCTAACTTTATAGGGTATGGTGGTGCGGTTAAATCTACTGTAGAAGGTGAGGTAAGCTCCCATATTCCTTATGCATATTTCTTAGGTATGAATTCTGGTTCACATGATGCTCCAACTTACCCAAGTGATATTGTTCAAACAATGTTTGCTTCTAGCAATGAGGATGATGAAAAAATTGTTGGTTCATTTAAAGTTTTAAATAAGGACCTGATAAAGACACGAGATGATTTTGGAATTTTAACTATAGAGCTTTGTGGTGATAAAATTGTCACAGATGCAGGATTAAGTGCATATGAAAAAGCAGGCTTTAAAGGAGTTTCCAAAATTGAAGATAATAAAATAAGGGTTTTAACAATGGAAATGATTGTAGCAATTCCAACAAGGAAGGCTTTTGAATAATGGCCAAAAAATTTCCTATTAAAGACTTAGATCATCCTTTAAAGTACAAATGGAATAAAACATTCGACTATAACTGGAATACTAAAAGTGATCAAAAAAATTGGGTTCTACCAAAAGTTTTAAAAGATCAAGCATCTTTAATCCCAGATAAAGATTTTTTACAATTTAGCTATGATAAAGCCTTAACCTTTTCTGAAGTTAATAAACTCGCTAATCGAATTGCAAATTCTTTAAACAAGCTAGGGATTAATAAAACAGATAAGGTTTCTGTCTACATGCCAAATTCATTAGAAATTTGCTTAGCTTGGTTTGGTATTTTAAAAAATGGGTCAGTAATGGTTCCGATAAACACTGCTTATGTTATGGATTTTCTACAATACATAATCGAAAGCTCAGATTCAAAAATTATAATTATTGCTGAAGAATACCTTGAACGATTGGCAAACATACAAGATAGAATTCCTAACATAGAGAAAGTAATTGTATGGACCAGAAATAATAAAGATTCCTTTGAATCAAATGGATATTCTAAAACTCAGCTTATCTCGTGGAATGATTTTGTCTCAAAAGGTTCTGATAACGAACCAGAGGTAGAAATCACCCATATGGACCACGCAAGACTGATGTATACATCAGGAACAACCGGAAAATCGAAAGGAGTTGTTAGGCCTTGTGCAGCCGATTATTCATCAGCCCAAAATTATTCTTCAATTATGGATCTTACATCTGACGATACCGTTTTTACATGCCTTCCACTTTTTCATTCAAATGCAATGGTGATGGGTGTGTACCCAGCAATGATAAGTGGATGCAAAGTTATTGTAGAAGAGAAGTACTCTGCTAGTAAATTTTGGAAGTGGATGAAAGACTTTGAAGTAACCAAATTTAATCTAGTAGGCGTAATGTCATACTTTATGTGGAATGCTCCTGTTGTCCCCGAAGAAAAGCAGCACAAAGTAAAGCTTGTTTTAGGTAGCCCTGCACCACATGACATTATTGAAGAATTTATGGAAAGATTTAATATTCTTTTTACCGAAGGTTACGGTTTAACAGAAGTAGGACAATGTACTTTTACTAGACCTAATGAACCTTTTAGAGTAGGGTCTTGTGGAAAAGAATCCCCTGGATATGAAATAAAAATTGTAAATCCAGATACTGATGAAGAGTTACCAAGAAACACTCCTGGGGAACTTGTACTTAGACCAAGAATTCCAAATATATGCTTGCACTACTACTATAAAATGCCCGAAAAAACTGTTTCAGACTTTCGTAACTTATGGTTCCATACTGGTGACTTATGTCGAATGGATGAAGATGGATATATATTTTTTATGGACCGAGTAAAAGACTATATTAGAAGAAGAGGGGAAAATATAAGCTCATTTGAGGTAGAGAACTTGATATCTACCCATCCTAGTATTGAAGAATCTGCTGCGATAGCTGTTAAACTTGATGAACAAGGTCGACACTCTGAGGATGAATTAATGATCGTTATTGTCTTAAAAGAAAATATGACTCTTGACCCCACGGATTTAATTGAATTTTTAAAACCAATTATGCCTAAGTTTATGATTCCAAGGTTTGTAAGATTCCGTGACTCATTGCCAAAAACACCTACAAATAGAGTTCAAAAAGTTAAATTAAGAGATGAGGGAGTCACCAAGGACACTTGGGACGCCCTCAAAAAATAAACTATTTATCCCAGGGATGCTTTTTTTCTGGTTTTTGTTTATATGGGTTTTCTTTATCTGGATGGAAATACTTAAATGTATTAACATGCTGATCCGTATAAGATCCAGGTGGATAATATTTATCATAAAAATCTAGATCAAGATTCTGCGCTTGAAAAACTAATCTCATATACATTGGATCAACAAATGCAGGAAATGAGCCATAAGTATTATAAATATAATCTGCTACGGACTTAACAATTTCATTTGTTGTATCTGTGGGTCTTGGAGCTTGAACTAAGTGCTTATCAGGCTCTTCATATGGAAAAGGTTTTTTGCTGTCCCAAGCAGCCCATTTATGTTCATCCATTTTATCAAATGCATCGGACATTGTTTTATAATAAGGAGGGCAATATCCTTCAAAAATTCCGTCCTTACCTACAGGTCTTGTAGGGCCAGATTTTGGCTGCTCAAACCTGAATCCAAGACCCTTAAAAAGCTCAGGGTTTGATCCTAAGGTAAACCTAGGAATAAGGCCTGTAAATGTCCAACCACCAAGACCTAGTGCTTGAAGCGCTAAGGACATATTTTGACAGATAAATGCTTGTTCAACATTGAGACCGGTTAATATTCTAACTTCAAGGTCGTATAAGGACATTTTAACTTCTTCTTTAATTCTCCCTTCAGCTATCCACTTGTCCTGTCCACAAGAGCAATTATTTTTTTCATCCCAAATATTGAATGCATATGTGCTACTACAATAAAGTGTTAACAGATTAAGATATTCTTCCGTAATATCTGTTACTGGTATAAAAGTTGTAGTCCCAGGCTTATTTGTATTCCATTGATTAAAGTCAAAGAGGCCTGGCATCTTATCTGGCAGGTTTGCTCTACCATCTTCTAACTTAACCAAACCTTCTCGATATAGCTCTAACAGTCTTTCGATTTTATCATTTACATTCAACCTAAAAAAAACGTCTAGCTCCTTATCTTTAGGGAGCATATGTTTTACATCTACATAATATAATCCACTATCGTTAGTAAAAAATAATTCTGTTCCATGATTATTACACGCAGAAGGCCAAGTTCTACCAGTCCATTGACACAGTAAATCAATCCCATTTTCAGGAGGTAAATCAGCTAAACATAGCCCTGTTAGTCCTGTTCCAGCCCATACTAACATTGCTTCTTGAAACTCAGTTAAAGGGACCGGATCTATTTCAGACTTATAGCCTAATGTGCTATCTGATGGTAATTCCATTCCTAGTCCAAATCTTCTAGACCTTCTATTAAAGATTGCTTCAAATAAAGGATATTTAAGTGCAGCCTCATAGTTAACCTTGCCATTTGATTTTCCATTTTTTTTTGTCATATCACTACCTCTCCATATTCTATAAATATTATAAGTTATTTTTAAAAATTAAAAAAGTACTTAGCTTGAAGCTTGCTTCTTAATATCAATTTTTTCTAGTTCTTTTATGGCTAATTTAACTGTTGAAATGCCCAAAGTGGAGCATTTTGGCCTTGAAAGTGCTAGTTCTTCACCAATAATATCAGTAATAATCTCAGGCCCCATATTCATTATTTCCTTAGTAGACTTTCCTAAAACAACCTCTGAAATAATTGATGTTCCAGCTTGACTTACTATGCACCCTTCTCCTTCAAATTTAAAATCAGTAATTATGTCATTTTCAATTTTTAAACAAATGGTAACAATATCTCCGCAACCAGGGTTCCCACCATTTTGTAAAATATCACATGAATGTGTTTCTTTCTCATCGCTTAGAGAACCCGAATTTCTCGGGTTCTCATAATGATCAAGAATAAAATCCATCAGTTCCTGTTTATCTTTTGTCAAATCCAGCCTCTTTATTTTTCAATAGGTGCTTGAACAAGATTTCCCCATTCTGTCCATGAACCATCATAGTTTTTAACACTATTGTATCCAAGCAAATAAGTAAGTACAAACCATGTATGTGAAGATCTTTCACCTATTCTACAATAAGCTATAACATCATCATCAGGTTTCAATCCTGCTCCATTTTGATAAATTTCAATTAGTTCATCTGCGGATTTAAATGTTCCATCCTCATTTGCAGCTGTAGCCCAAGGAACACTCTTAGCATTTGGTATGTGACCACCTCTTAAAGCTCCTTCCTGAGGATATGCTTCCATGTGAAGCATTTCACCCGAAAATTCTTTCGGTGATCTAACATCAATCAATGCACCCAAAGATGCACTATGATCTTTAACTTCTTCCCTAAACGCTCTAATTCCTAAATCTACTTTTGAAACTTTATAATCTGTCGGCTCAAGAGAAGGTACATCTTTAGTTAAAGGTTTTTTCTCTTCAATCCACTTTTGTCTACCGCCATTCATAATTATACATTTTGCATGGCCATAGATTTTAAATGTCCACAAAGCGTAACAGGCCCACCAGTTACTTTTATCACCATAAAAAACAACAGTATCATCAGGTGAAATTCCTTTTGATGACATAAGTTTCTCAAAATTTTCCTTATCTATATAGTCTCTAATTAGATTATCTTGGAGCTCTGTCTCCCAATCTAATTTTATTGCGCCTTCAATATGACCAATATCATACAAAAGGATATCCTCATTAGATTCAATAACTTTGATTCCTGATTTATCTTTATTCTCAAGAACCCAATCAGTTGAAACTAATAATTCTGGGTTTTTATATTCTGCCATTTTACTCCTCCATCTAGCTTTTAAAGAAAACTAGAAAAAAATTAAATTTTATATTTATAACTAGTACTGTTTTTAGTTACAACAACACGAATTTGAAAAGTTACAACAGCAAATGTCTGTAACGTTAGCAAGCAATACACTTAATGTTTTAACCATAACAAACTCCAAAAATTTATTTGTAACTCAAAGAGGAAAGACATTGAACAATGTCCTTGCTCTATTTAGCAATTATTTTGAGTCGCTGCAATTAGAGTTAAATGACGACATATAGATTATATCATCGAAATAAAATAAAAAGCAAGAATATATTTATTTTGAAATTGAATTCATTAGGTTATTATTTATTTATGAGCGAAAATACAGAAGAAATAAAAGAGAATTCCCCAGTTGAAGAGGAAGTCAAGACTGAAGAAGGTACTACGGAAGAAGAAATTTCTGAAGAGACACATGTGGTACTTTCATATCCTGAACGAGTTCCTAATGCAGAAAAGGGTGCTGATCATGCACATGCTTATATAATGATAAAAGTTCTAGGAATATTAATTATTTTTTCATTAGTGATTGCAAAATTTACTTCACCCTTTTAATTCATTTATATGAGTATTAAGAAATTTTGAGGTTTGAGAATTCTTAGATAACACAAAATCTTTCTTTAGACCTTGGAATGTTAAAAATCCGCCAGCACTTCCACCATCAGGCCCTAAATCGATAATATAATCTGAGGCATTAATTATTTCCAAATTATGTTCAATTATTACAACTGTGCTCCCTGATTCTCTTAACTTATAAATGACTCCCATGAGTTTATCTATATCCTCATAATGCAGCCCAATAGTGGGCTCGTCTAATATATACAAGGTTTTCCCTGTATTTTTCTTAATCAATTCTTTTGATAACTTTATTCTTTGTGCCTCACCTCCAGACAAAGTGGTTGCATCTTGGCCTAATTTTAAATAACCCAAACCAACAGAATTAATTAGATCTATTTTGTTTTGTAAAATTGGAAATCCTGAAAAAAAATTTGAGGCTTCACTAAAAGTCATATTTAAAACATCAGTGATATTTTTACCTCTGTATAAAATACTTAAAGTTTCTAAATCAAATCTTTTTCCTTCACATGATTCACATTGAACATTAACATCGGGAAGGAAACTCATCTCGATTTTGATGTTTCCTGCTCCAGAGCATTCAAAACAGCTCCCCTCTTTTACATTAAAAGAAAACCTACCAGGAGAGAAGCCTTTCATGCGTGATTCTGGTAATGACGCAAAAATCTCTCTTATAGTACTAAAAATTCCTGTATATGTAGAAGGATTAGATCTTGGAGTTCTACCAATTGGTGATTGGTTAATATTAATAATTTTATCAAAATGCTGGTGGCCATCAATATCATCAATATGATTCGGCAAAGACTTGTTTTTTAAATTAATTAACGATGATAAAGACTCATATATTGTATGAACAACTAAAGAACTTTTTCCTGATCCTGAAACACCTGTAACACTCGTAATCTTTCCCACTGGTAGTTTTACATTAATATTTTTTAAATTGTTCAATTTGGCACCACTAATAGATAAATAATTTTGAATAGGAGCTTCACATTCAACAACATTTATTTTCTTCTTTTTTGACAAGTAAAGACCGGTTAAAGAAGATTTATTTTTAGCAATGCTATCTGGGGATCCAGTTGCAACAACAGTTCCACCGTTAGTGCCAGCGCCCGGACCTATATCAATTATAAAATCTGCACATTTAATTGTTTCTTCATCATGCTCAACTACCACCACAGTATTTCCTCTATCCTTTAATAGTTTAAGAGACTGTAGCAACATTCTATTGTCTCGAGGATGTAAGCCAATTGTAGGCTCATCTAAAACATAAGTGACTCCCGTTAAATTGGCTCCTAGCTGTGAGGCTAATCTTATTCTTTGCGCTTCCCCTCCCGACAAAGTAGGAGCAGTCCTATCTAAACTTAAATATCCTAAGCTAACACTAGATAAAAATTCTAGTCTTGATAAAATTTCATCTTTAATTTTTTTCCATATTAATTCTGATGTACCTTTAAAAGATACGGATAAGAAAAATTTTTTACATTCCTCCACAGTAAAATTACATATTTCAGAGATATTACGACCACCTATGAGTACACTGAGCGCCTCCTCTCTGAGCCTCTGACCACCACAAGAGCTGCAACGCTCCATTGTTCTATATTTTGAAAGATTATCTTTAATCTCATCTGTTCTAGAGGATTCGTACCATTTTTCAAGAATGTCTATTACTCCTTCAAATGAAACAGAATCACCGAAGAGAATCTTATTTTGATTCTTTAATGTTAGTTCCTCAAAAGGGACATCATTCTTAATGGAACTAGATTTTAAAAAATTATTAATAATCTTTTTATAAAAAGTTGAATTCTTGAAAGGGGCCAAGGCCCCTTCTTTTATAGATTTTGATTTATCAGGGATAACTAATTCAGAGTCAAACTTTGTAAAATATCCCATACCTTCACATTCTTTACATTGCCCAAATGGGCTGTTAAATGAAAAAAACCTTGGGGAAATTTCAGGAAAAGTTTTATCACACTTAGTGCAAGATAAATTTTTGTTAAAAATTTTTCTAATCTTACCAGATTCTAAAATCACTACACCAAGCCCATAAGTAAGCGCGGTATCTATGGACTCTGATATTCTATTGATATTCTTCTTCTCAACTTTCAGACTATCAACATAGACCTCTATTGTGTGTTTTTTTTGTTTTTCTAAATTAATTTCTTTATTTAAAGATATAGTTTTTCCATCAATTCTAATTTTTGAAAAAAGCTTACTAGCATCAGATATTTCTTTTTTAAACTCCCCTTTTTTTCCTAATGCTATGGGATAATAAATTTGTAAATTTTTTTCTTTAAAGTCTTTATTAATGAAGTTTAATATTGAATCAAGTGGTGCTGAATCTATTGATGTTTCACAACATCTTATCTCACCGACTCTTGCAAAAAGTAATCTAAGGAAGTCATAAACTTCCGTTATAGTCGCAACTGTTGATCTCGGATTTCTCATAAATGTTTTTTGATCAACTGAAATCGTAGGAGATAAACCCGAAATAGAATCTAAATCTGGTTTTTCAAATTTATCAATAAATTGTCGAGCATAATTAGATAATGATTCTAAATATTTTCTTTGTCCTTCTGCAAATATAGTGTCAAAAGCTAAAGTAGATTTTCCAGATCCACTTACACCGGTCAATACAGTGATGGACCCACGTGGAATTTTAACATCTATATTTTTAAGATTATTTTGTCTTATTCCTTTAATATTAATGTTCTTCACTTTTATAGCTTAACCAAAAGAATCAATATTTGTTTTGGTTTGTTAACCAATAAAAAAATTCTAAATCTTGTTTCTTCCTTGAAAGTTCAGGGTGCCATTGAACGCCTATCACTTTTCTCTTTTTATCTTCAAAAGCTTCAATAATACCGTCACTTGTAATAGCTGAAACCTTTAAAGATTTAGCCAAAACATTAATAGATTGATGATGGTAGCTATTAACATTAGACTCGGAGGCATTAAATAATTTAGATAATAAGGAATCATTTGAGATGGAAATTTTATGTTTTACCCCGTTCATATGTTCAATGGCAGATGGTAGACATGAGTTAATATCTTGGTGCAGGTTCCCGCCTAAGGCAACGTTAATAAGCTGCATTCCTCCGCAAATACCTAAAATTTTTTTCTTTAATTTAATTCCAGACATGATATATAAAAGTTCACTAATAGTTCTATTCTTATCTAATGGATTTATATGCTTGGTTTTTTTTTCACCGTAAAATAATGGGTCTATGTCTCTACTTCCAGTAATCAATATTGAATCAAGAGCTGAGACTATTTTATAAATATTTTTTTTCTCAGTAGTCATTGGAAGATAAAAAGGAATTCCACCAGCACTAATTACTTTTTTAGAATATAAGATTTCCGATTCATAAAATTTACCTTTTATATCGCAAGTTATTCCAACAATTGTTTTTCTCATATTATTATTATCAAATATTTTATAGACTTTTAAAAATTCTTTTATTTTTATAATTATCATATAGTCTTAAAGTCATGAATAATAATTTTGATGTGATTGTTATTGGTGGAGGACATGCAGGTTGTGAAGCAGCTTTGTCGGCTTCCAGACTTGGGGCTAAAACATTACTTTTAACTGCAAATCTTGATACTATTGGGGTTATGTCGTGCAATCCATCTATAGGTGGTGTCGGCAAGGGACATTTAGTTCGTGAAATAGATGCACTTGGTGGAGAGATGGGAAAAGCTGCTGACTATTCTTCCATACAATATAGAAGACTAAACACAAAAAAGGGCCCGGCAGTTCAAGCAACTAGAATTCAAGCAGACAGGAATTTATACAGAATTTATATGAAAAAGACTATAGAAAATCAAGAAAACTTATTGGTAAAACAAAGACTTATCCACTCCTTGATTGAAAAAAATTCCCAAATAGTTGGTGCAGAAACATCATATGGCGAAAAGTTTACTTGTAAATGTCTTGTTATCACTCCAGGAACATTCCCTAATGGTCTCATACATGTAGGAGACCAAAAGACCAGTGCGGGTCGATCAGGTGAAGCACCTACAAAAGAAATTTCAAATTCATTTAAAGAACTTGGACTTAATTTAGGTAGACTTAAAACAGGGACACCCCCTAGGCTGGATGGTAAAACAATTGACTGGGAAAAAACAACTGAACAACCTGGAGATAAAAACCCACTGCTTTTTTCCTTCGAAAGTACAAGTGTAAAGAACCCCCAATTGCCTTGCCATATAACATATACAAATGAGCAAACTCATAAAATAATAAACAATAATCTTCATAAATCCCCAATGTATTCGGGGGAAATTGAAGGAGTCGGCCCAAGATACTGTCCCTCTATTGAAGATAAAATAGTTAAATTTGCTGACAAGGATAGACATCAAGTATTTCTGGAGCCTGAAGGGCTAAACACGAGGGAAATTTATCCTAACGGTATCTCCACAAGTCTTCCTATAGAAGTTCAAATAGAAATTATTAATAGCATCAAGGGTCTAGAAAATGCTGACATTGTAAGACCTGGGTATGCGGTTGAATATGACTACTGTGATCCTAGAGACCTTAAAGCTACCTTAGAATCAAAAAAAATTAAAAATTTATTCATGGCAGGTCAGATAAACGGAACAACTGGTTACGAAGAGGCCGCTGCACAAGGTCTTATTGCTGGAATTAACAGTGCCCTTAAATCTAAAGAAATGGATTCCATAATTTTAAAAAGGTCAGAATCTTATATAGGAATATTAATTGACGACTTAGTAACATTAGGCGTTGATGAACCCTATAGAATGTTTACTTCAAGAGCAGAACATAGACTCCTTCTAAGGGATGATAATGCTGATTTTAGATTGACACCTATAGGTTATGAAATTGGATTAATTAAACAAAAAAGATTTGATATTTTCAAAGCAAAACAAAATTCTTTTGATGATATAATGACCGAATTAAATGATTCAAGAATTGTTCCTAACAAAAAAAATAATTCCTTTTTAAGCAAAATTGGAACTTCTCCGCTTAAAAAACCAACATCATATAAAGAAATCTTAAGAAGGCCAGAAGTCTTTTATGATAATTTAATGGAACTAGATAGCGGATTAAATAAATTTGAGAATAAAATTATGCAATCCCTAGTTGAGAATGAAATTAAATATGAGGGATATATAGCGAGACAAAACGCTGATATTCAGCAGGCTGCTAAACTTCAAGATGTAAGAATCCCATCTAGTTTAGATATAAATCTTATTCCCGGTCTTTCAAATGAACTAAAACAAAAATTATCCAGGATTCAGCCTGAAACTATTGGGCAAGCATCTAGAATTTCAGGAATCACACCAGCCGCAATTAATATCCTAATGGTTTATATTAAAAAAAATGAAGCTTTAATTCCGCGTGAAATTTGAACCTATTTCATTATATCTTTAATCTCAGATAATGTTGAAACTGGGAGTTGGCAAGTTTTATCCTTGCATATATAAATTTGAAAATCATCTGAAAGTTCAGGCAAAAAGGTTGCCGAGTCACCTAATATATTTTTATATTTAATGATATCATTATTAGAAGATAAGTAATAAATTGACTTGTTAACATAAGTCATTTCTCTTAGATAATTTATCACCTCATTTTCATAACTTAGTTCTTTATTGGGATTCATAATAACTATTTGAACATTCTCTTCTAAAAGAATTAAATGATTTGCTAAAAATTGTGCTAAGTTTATTGGAAATTTTTTTGCCATTTCACCCAGCTGAAGTGAAAGTTTATTAGATTTATCTAATATTGAACTATCATTAAAATATTGGCCAATGTTCACCATCCCATATAAAGCAACAGAGTTTCCTGATGGAATAGCACCATCTAAAAGATTTTTTTGTCTTACTATAACATCAACCGACCCTATAGGTGTTGCATAAAAAGAACCCTTAGTGTTGTCCCAAAAAAGGTTAATCATCTTGTGGCAAACATTCTTTCCGAATTTTAAATAGTCTGAATCCAAAGTTGCTTCATATAAGTCTATGCTTGCTTTTAGCAAAAAAGCATAGTCATCAATTAATCCATTAATAGATGCGTCCCCATTTCTATAACAATGATATAAAGAAAAATCATCCTTGACCATCGCTCCTTTTAAAAAATTAAAACTACAAATAGCAGAATCTAAATAATCTTGGCGATTAAAAATAATTGATGATTTACATAGAGATGAAATCATCAAACTATTCCAGTCGGTTAAAATCTTATCATCTAAACTTGGTCTAATCCTTTTGTCTCTGGAAATTTTCAGCTTAGCCTTAATTCTATTAGACTCTTCTAAAATTGAATCATAATCTATGGAAAAAATAGATGAAAAAGATTCCAAATCATCTTTAAGGTAAATTATATTTTTTCCATTTTTCTTTTTGGTAACCTCTTCATTGAAATTCCCCTCAGAATCAATGCTGTACAAATGCTCAAAAAAAGCTGACTCATCTTTAGTTAGAATTTTTTGAATCTCATCAAGTCCCCATGTATAGAAAGCACCTTCTTCTCCTTCACTATCTGCATCCTCGGCTGAAAAGAATCCCCCCTCAGGAGACTTTAAAATCTCTTCAGTATATAAGAATATTTCATTAGTAGTTTCTTCAAAAACATCCTTTTTAGATAATCTGTAAGCCTCTGCCAATGATTCCATAATCATAGCTTGATCGTAAAGCATTTTTTCAAAATGAGGAACAACCCATTTAACATCTGTAGAGTATCTATGAAAACCAAATCCTATATGATCAAAAATGCCACCCAGCCTCATATTTTCCAGTGTTTGCTCTACCATTCTCTTTGCATCATTATTATTAAACAAAGAATAAAATTTTGATAAAAAAATCATATTTTGTGGGCTTGGAAACTTTGGAGCTTCTCCAAACCCCCCGTACTTTTCATCATAAAAATCTTTAATGCTTTCAAATATTTCTTTTAGATCCTTTTTTTCAATGAAACTGTCTGGAACATTGGGGTTTGAAACTTCTTTTAATGAACTATAAATTGATTCACAAGAAGTTAAAACATCATCTCTTTTATCAACCCAAACCTCTTTAACTTTAGGAAGAAAATCGCAAAGCCCAACCGATCCCTTAGTTGAATTTTTTGGAAAATAAGTACCTGCAAAAAAAGGTATTTTATCTGGTGTTAGGATTACTGTTAATGGCCATCCTCCACGTTTTGTCATCATTTGACAAACAGCCATATAAATACTGTCAAGATCAGGTCTTTGTTCCCTATCGACCTTAATTGAAATGAAATCTTTATTGAGAATTTTTGCAACTTCTTCACTTTCAAAAGACTCTTTCTCCATAACATGACACCAATGGCATGTTGAATAACCAATTGATAAAAATATAGGAAAGTCTTTGTCCTTTGCTACTTGAAAAGCTTCTTCAGACCAGGGATACCAGTCAACAGGATTGGTGGAATGTTGAAGCAGATAGGGGCTATTTTCTTTAGCTAATTTATTTTTCATTATCAATCTCTCTGTTTGCCTTTTTTATATCTTCCCAAACCAATTTCTTCTTAGAGCTATCTTTTATTAATAAATCTAGGTCCAAAGTACAAAGTAAATTGAAACCATTGAAATTATAAAATTTATTTCTTAATTCATCTAATGGTTTATCTGTATTCAAAATTAATTGAGAATTTTTTTCCCCTAAGCTTACTATTACAAGAGGTAAGATGAAATCGACTTCTTTTTGAATAAGACTTACTAATTCTTCACGATTAGTAATTGAGGAATTCTCTTTAAAGAAAGGGTCGGTATCGATTATGGAAACATTTTCATGCTTAAGATTCATACCTTTTGTAATAATATTGCC
>CEVW01024787.1_pt1 | contig 19336 bp, 20 predicted proteins | sample 427061 | NCBI WGS metagenome assembly CEVW01 (sample SAMEA2623774, study PRJEB7988) | marine metagenome | biome: marine biome (ENVO:00000447); feature: surface water layer (ENVO:00002042); material: "saline water (ENVO:00002010), including plankton (ENVO:xxxxxxxx)" | depth 5 m
CGCACCAGCAAACCATCGGGCTTTTCGATTATTTCGACACCGCACTTAGAAAGCTCAGTGGTCATAGCCGCTAGCCGGTTTGTTTCCTTAGCTCGAATGAAACCGATGCCAGTGATCTCGACCTCTGAATCAGCGAACGCTGCGACTGCCGCCAGTGTCTGTGCCGTGTCAGAGAAATGTCGCAAGTCAAAACTTCCGCCGCCTATATGGTCCCCTTCAACTTCGATGAATCTGTCGCCCCAAGTTACTTTTGCTCCGAGGTCTTCGAGCACGCTCACGAATTGAACGTCGCCTTGAATACTTCGTTCATCAAGCCCGTCGACGCGGACTTTGCCTTGGGTGATCACTGCGGCACCAAAAAAATAGGACGCTGCCGTCGCATCTGGTTCAACTTCAAGCGCAGTCGCCCTATATCCACTGGGTGGAACAACATATGTCGATTCATCCAGATTGGTTACTTCAATCCCGAAATCTCTCATCACCTCGATGGTCATGTCGATGTAAGGGCGGCTGACAGGTGTGCCCAACAGCTTCAGCGTTAAACCCTCGTCACATAGGGGGGCTGCCATCAAGAGGCCACTAACGAATTGGCTGCTGGTGTCTGCACTTACCTCAACCTCGCCGCCCGCAAGACCGTCAGCTTGAATCTTGATTGGTAGGCCGCCCTGTGCTGCTGTTTCCTCCAGACTGCATCCGAGCGACCTTAAAGCTGCTATCTGCTCCGCAAAGGGTCGAGAGCGTAATTGTTGACTTCCGTCTAGCGTGGCCGGACCGTGACCGGTGGCGAGAACCGGCAGGAGGAACCGTGAGGTTGTTCCCGAGGATCTACAGTCGATAACCGATTCATTTAAGCGAGGTCGCCCACCCAACCCAGTTATTTCCAGAGTCAACTCCGAAGGGTTCTCTTCGACTTCGACCCCTAACGATTTGATAGCACCCAGCATCGCTTTGGTGTCGTCAGCAAAAAGCACTCCTGACAATCGGCTGGTTCCTTCTGCTAACGCTGCGCATAGCAATGCCCGATTGGTGTGGCTTTTAGAGCCAGGCACTTGCACGGAGCCAGTACCTGCGGCGCCGAAAGGAGTCATGACCGCGCTCTTACTCATGCAAGCTCTCTAGTGGTTGGTTTATAGCCTTGGCCTGCCAGAACGGCTAGGAATCTCTGAACTTCTGCCCTCGCTACGATTAGGACCAGCACTCCTTGAGCGCCTTCGGCTGAGTGAGCAACTTCGATATCCGCAACGTTCACGTCACAATCCGCTGCGAGCATGGTGATATTAGCAATTTGTCCCTTCCGGTCCGGAATGGGGATCCTCACTTCGATCAGGTCCTGGGGTCGCACGTATCTAGATGGAAGATTGGTGCGCGCTCGCCGGGCTTGCGTCAAGACGTCTGTCAGTCCATTGCGATCCGACTCCGCGACGATGGAGCGAATTTGCTGAATGCGTTGGGAGAATTCGTCCAAGACAGCGACGATCGCTTCTCTATTCTCTTCGCAAATGTCGAGCCATATTTCGGGGTGACCGGCCGCTATTCGAGTCATGTCTCGGAATCCACCTGCCGCCAACCGCAACAATGGAGCGTCATCTAGCGCACGGTCGTCGGCGAGGCACATCAGGCTCGCGGCGGTCAAGTGCGGGACGTGAGACACGATCGCGACCAGCGCATCATGACGTTCGGGAGCCATGGTGACAACATCGCACCCCATTGAGCTCACTATGGTTTGAAGATCGCGAAGGCCTAGATCATCGGTTCCTTCGGTGGGTGTCAGCACCCATACAGCCCCATCAAAAATTCTTGGGTCTGCTCCGTCCACCCCTTCTTGCTCAGACCCAGCCATGGGATGGCCCGGAATAAAGCGCGAGTTGCGAATGTTTTGCGAAACAGCTGTCTTGACGCTCCCTGTATCGGTCACTATTCCTTTTGTCTGTTCCAATGCATTAGTGACTTCAGCTTCAAGCGCACTCGCAGGAACGGCTACAACTGTTAGCTCGGCGTTGCTGTCTATGCCTATATCGTCGATGACACCCAGTTCTCGGGCGCGTTCGACTCGACTCTCCTGTATGTCTTTGCCGGTTACATGCCACCCAGCGTTCTTGAGCGCTAACGCAACAGATCCGCCTATTAGACCAGTCCCCACGATTTGAGCACGGCGAGTCTTACTGTTCATGATCGTGTCAGACCTATCCGTTCTAGGCGATGTCGTCTCCTGAAGATGGTACCGAAGCCTTCCCGAAAGCCTGAAGTGAGATTAAGAATTGGCTGAGGCTTGATATAGGGATCGAACTTCTTCGCTGCTGAGTTCTCGCCACGATCCAGCCGCAAGACTCGAGTCTGTTACCGGACCAATACGTACGCGAACGAGTCGAATAACAGGGTGACCAACGGCGGCGCACATTCGACGTACTTGCCTGTTGCGACCCTCGTGGATAGTCATTCTCAAGAGTCCCTTTTCTGGCATGGAGACTTGAGCGGGAGCAGTCATTCCATCTTCTAATTGAAGGCCTTCCCGTAACTTTCTCAATGCTGAGCGTTGCGGGACGCCTTCAACATGAACCAAATATTCTTTTGGCACACCAAAGCTAGGATGAGTTAGGCGGTGAGTTAAGTCACCGTCATTTGTCAAGATTATGAGACCTTCACTATCTGCATCGAGTCGCCCCACCGGGTAAACCCTGGTTGCAGACGGAACCAAGTTGACGACAGTTTGCCTATTCGCTGTATCGCTAGCTGTGGATACGACGTCACGCGGCTTATGCAGTAGGTAGTGGACGAGGTTTGGGTCTCTCAAAACTGGAATTCGGTCTAATTCAATATGGTCGGAGTCAGCTACTTTGTCGCCCAGCGCTGCTACTTGCCCATTGACAGTCACCCGTCCAGCCTGAATCATTTCCTCGCTGGCGCGCCGGCTTGCAATACCCGCTCGCGCTAGAACCTTCTGGAGTCGCTCGCGCGACTCCTCGCTGCTCACTTCGGGGGGCTCGCGTCTTGAGCGTCAGCGGCCTTCTCATCTTCAAGTTCGGTTTCTTCGCCGAGCAAGACGGCCTCAAGGGTTTCAACGACCTCAGCTTCTGGGACGAAGTCGCTGAGGTTGGGCAACTCGTTGAGGCTGTCGATGCCTATTCCTTCAAGGAATAATGGAGTTGTTCCGTACATCGCTGCGTTTCCCGGTCCGGGGTCTCGGGCTACCTCTTTGATATAGCCGCGTTGTTGAAGGGTTCGAGTTACTCCATCCACATTTACGCCACGTATCGAAGCTATCTGTGCCCGCGAAACAGGCTGTTTGTATGCGACTATGGCCAAGGTTTCCAGCGCTGCGCTCGACAGTCGAGTCGATTGTCCTTCAAGAACGAAGCGTTCTACGTATGGAGCCTGCGCATCAGATGTCTGATATCGGTATCCCCCGGCTATGCGCGAGATCGTAAATCCACGCTCTTCTTGCGCATAACTGTCCGCCAAGTAGTCGCAGAGAGCTTCAATTGTTTCCACGCTTACCTCTAAGAGCTGCGCAAGAACAGTAGGTGGCACGGGGTCAGTGGCGACGAGAAGGATGGCTTCCAGAGCGGCTCGCACGTCGGCGGGGACCAATGTGGGATCAAGGTCGGGGAACTCGCGGTTGGTTACATCTGAGTCCATTAGTGAACCTTCGTTTTCTAGTTGCGCTGCCAGAACCTCGAAGGCATCAGCGTCGTCATTAGCCGTCATAGGACTCACCGCCACTGGGGACTAGTAACTCTTCTTCGTTGCCGGTCCAGGTGAGCGTTATATCTCCGAACCGCTCTTTTTGTTCTAGGTCGATGTGTCCTTGTTTGTAGAGCTCAAGGATCGCCAGGAAGCGAACCACTACCTCGATCCGGTCGACTAGCCCTCCAGTGAGTTGTCTAAAACTGGCTGTCCCCAGGCGGGGAAGTTCGTCGATGATTTCAAACATTGCGTCTGTCACCGACGCCGTGACTGAATTGACGTGGCCTAAATCGACTTTTTCCACCGCTGTTGGAGTGAGCGCGCTCACTAAAGCCATCGTTAGGTGGCTCGGCTCGATGCCATCGAGTAGGTCTGGCGCAAGGGCTAGGAAATGCTGGTCAGGGCCTGTTGTTCGTGGGTAGCTGGCTGAAGCTTCGTTGCTCATTTGACGTAAAGCAGAAGCTGCGCTTTTGAAGGTTTGACATTCGAGGAGTCGGGCAAGTAGGAGGTCTCGTTCCTCCCATAGGGCAAGTTCTTCGTCGAGGTCTCCATCGTTTTGGTCGGGTAATAGGCGACGCGTCTTCAGTTCAACAAGAGTTGCTGCGATCAATAGAAATTCTGTCGCTAATTCGAGATCGACCCTGGAGGCAGAGGGATTTGTTTCTTGGGAGGCGCCTAATATTTTGTCCATTTCAGTCAGATACGCGTCGACTATCGCTGTGAGCGATACCTCATAGATGTCGACTTCTTGGTCAAGAATAAGTCGCAGCAGAACGTCGAATGGGCCCTCAAAGACCTCTGTCTGTACCGCATAGGGCATTGCATAACGATAGCGGAGCAAATCACATTGATGTAACACGCTTGGCCTATCTTTTCGGGCTCCCTGCTCTCTCTGGCCGTCTTCTGCGGTTTCATGCTCTGGCTCGGGTACTGTCAAGTCCATGACGAGAGTCCTGTCTGGTATCCAACCCACTGGAGATATTCATCTCGGCAATTATCTTGGGGCCCTTCGCCAATGGGCGGTTGATCAACACGAGCATGACAGCTTCTATTGCGCTGTCGATCTGCATGCAGTGACAGTTCAACAGGACCCCGAAGAGTTACGAGCAAAGACCTTGGAGACAATGGCGACATTGGTCGCAGTCGGCTTAGACCCTGAGGTGTGCACGTTATTTGTTCAGAGCCATGTGCCTTACCACACAGAACTATCGTGGCTACTTGAGTGCACCGTCTCGTTCGGGGAACTTCGTCGGATGACGCAGTTCAAGGACAAGTCCACGAAGCAGGGTGATGGAGGTCAGGAGCATGTCTCAGCTGGTCTTTTCACTTATCCGGCACTCATGGCAGCTGACATTCTGATTTACGATGCCGATCGGGTGCCAGTCGGAGATGACCAGCGACAACATTTGGAGTTAACCCGCGATATCGCGGAGAGGTTCAACTCTCGCTACGGAGATACCTTTGTGTTGCCATCTGCTGCTATTCCCAAGATCGCGGCGCGTGTGATGGACCTCCAGGAACCAACTAACAAAATGTCGAAGTCAGCCGATTCGAGTTTGGGCACCGTGGGTATCTTTGAGGACGTCTCGTCGATTGCAAAGAAATTTAAACGTGCCGTTACGGACTCAAGTAGCGAAGTGCGTTTCGATTTCGAAACGAAACCTGGTGTCTCGAATCTTTTGTCAATTCTGGGGGCGGCAACGGAAAAAGACCCTGAAGAACTCGCTGAGGAATACACCCAATATGGCCCACTTAAGGCCGATGCAGCAGAGGCTGTAGTCGACGTTCTTGAACCGGTGCAGTTGCGGCGGTCTGAACTTCTTGCTGACCCTGCTGAACTTGACCGGATTATTGCCCGCGGCGCGGAGAAAGCGTCGGAAGTGGCGGCGGTAACGGTCCGCCGAGCTAAAGAAGCGATGGGATTCTTATCTCCCAGCTAACTACGCTGTGTTGCAAATTAGAGTTGCGTTTCGCCGTTTCTCTTAATTTTGCCGCCCCTAAACACTGAGACGTCGGGCACGTTTGATGTTGTTTCATCAGAACGCCATTTCCGAAAGCCATAGACAAAGATTGCGATGCCGGCGACGTTTACGAGAGTTCCTACTTCACTTGCCAGAGTTGCTACCCCTGCTCCCAGGACTATGACTCCTAGGCCCCACGCCATGGTTCTGACGTGCCTGTTCTTAAGGCGAATTGGTGGGCGGCGTCTTTGATTTCGTTCCTCGATTGTCTCGATGCGGCCATTTTCTAGGCGAGCCTCGAGGAGGGCTACTTCTTCATCGGTGATATCGGGAGCCAACTGTGCTACCGCATGATCTTCTGCCGCGTGACAGGCTGTCTCTATGTCTTGAGGCGCTGGCGCCCCCGTTGCTACTCGTTCAGCAGCTTCGGGATCTCTATCGATTAACCAGTCTCGAAACGGCACCAGCGCTCGGTCGACCAACAATCTTTCTTCTTTGGATAATTGGGACCGGGCACGTTGTCTGGCTCTCGACGTCGCCTCATCCACCGAGGTTAATTTGAATGTTCCAACTCGATCCCCGTAAGTCTGCCGAATCACGTTCTTTAATCGCTCTGTGATTTCTGCCGCTTCCATACAACCTTCTTACACCGCGAATTGGTCCGCGCGCTGCAAGACCTCCGCTCTTGTGCGCTCCACGGTCCACTCGGTTGAGGGCAAATGATGTTCGGTGGCCCACATAACGGTGAAGTCATCGCTGCCAACTTCTCGAAGCATGCTGGCGCCGAGTTGCGGGTATGACATGAATGCGCCGAGACTTGCCAGTGGTCCCTTACCTTGCGACCAACGGTTAACTCTGTCTTCAGTGGCCAACGGCTTACTGATCGCTGCAGCGACACGGGTTATTAACCCTGAGGGAACTCCTATTTTCCCAATGTCGTGAAGCAGGCCCGCTCTCATAGTCGTGACGTCATTGGGCAATTCAGAGCGTGCCATTTGGGCTACCGCAATTGAATGCCTTTGGTCTGATGGGGACATCTTCTCCCAAAGCTCAAACTCGGCCTGAAGTAGAGTCTCCTTGACCCAAACTACATCTGAGGGGTCCGGGGATCGCTGTCCGAGACTTGCGAAAAAGCGCCGCACGAGGTGAGCTAGCTGACTGCTGTTCCCGTTATTTGACTTAGACATCTTCTTTGTCGAGCGCTAACTCGACCTCCGCTCGAGGGTGTGCTTGTAGATGCCTCTTCCGAAGATCTTCCTCCCTCAAAGCGGTATATCGCTGAGTGTTTCGGATAGATGCATGGCCTAATAGTTCTTGCACGTAACGAATATCTGCACCGTTCAGCAACATATGTGTTGCACATGAGTGTCGCAGCACGTGAGGCGTCAGTTCGCGACCGAGCCCGACTTTGTCCCCATGGCGCCTGACGATTTTCCAAGCACCCATACGCGAGAGGCGGGTTCCTGGTCGTTTCCCTGCCAAACTCAAAAAAACTGCTGATTCAGTCTTTCTCTGCGCTGATCCATTGCGGAGAGTTAATGCTGTATTACGGCCAGCCCCGCTCATCCACTGTGACAGTGCGAGGTGAGCTTCTCCGCCGAGAGGAACCACGCGTTCTTTCTGCCCCTTACCGAATACGCGGAGTAGCGGTACTTCGCCGTCTAGGTCGACGTCATCAGCGTTAAGGCCTACAAGTTCTCCGACCCGCAAACCACATCCGTACAACACTTCAAGCATTGCCCGATCTCTATGGGCAGCGGGGTCGTCGCCTGCTGGAGATTCCAGAAGTGATTCTATTTGTTCGACGGTCAAGGCTTTGGGGGGACCATCACGGATAGTCGGAACAGCGATAGATTCACTGGGGTCCACGGCGAGGATCTCAGCTTCAATCACCAAATAAGCAAAAAACTGTCTGATCGCCACCACGGCTCTAGCCACCGTCGAAAGCCGGTATTCAGAATCATGCAAATGTTCTATATAGGAAGCAATGCAATCTTCATCGACCGATGTCACTCGCTGATCTCTGAGGTCTAGCCACTCTAGGAAGGTTTTCAGATCTCGTTCGTAAGCCTCTTTTGTCGCGGACGTCAGTCCTTTGTTGGCGACTTTCCACTTCAAGAATTGGTCTAGCCAGGGTGCTTCTCGCGTGTTCATCTAGCTAGTTGGCCATTCTCTGGTGCGCAATCAGCAAACCTGCAACTGTTTTCGCGTCGACGATTGTTCCATCAGCGATCATCGCTGGCACATCCACTAGTGCAACGTTCTCAACCGTCATAGCCTTTTCTTCGACGCCGTCTGCTTTTCGTTGTGTCCAAGATAGGCCGCGGGCAAGGTAGACAGTTATGGACTCGTCAGCAAATCCGACTGCGGTGGCTAGCGTTATCAAGTGTTCCATGCTGTCTGCGATGCAGCCCACTTCTTCTTCTAGTTCTCGGTGCGCTGTGTCTATGTCGGACTCGCCTTCTTTGTCTCGTAACCCCGCTGGCAATTCCAAAAGCCAATCATTTAGTGGAGTGCGGAACTGGCGAACCAGCAACACGCTGCGGCCGTCATTGGTGATGGGAACAATCGCGACCGCTCCTCGGTGGCGCACTATGTCTCGATCGAAGGTCTCGCCTTCTGGGTCAACCCAACTTGTGGCGTATAGGTCAAATGCATAACCCGAATGAAGGAGCTCTTCACCGACTAATAGATACTCCGGGTCGGGTGAGCCGACCATCAATCAGTCCACCGACTCGGCACTCGACTCGATGAGTTTTGGATTTCTGCCTTCTGCTCGGCCAAGGGCCGCCTCCACAAGGCCTCTAAAGAGCGGCGCCGGGCGATCGGGCCGGCTCATGAATTCAGGGTGCGCTTGGGTGCCAACCCAGAACGGATGGGAGTCAAGTTCAATAAATTCCACCAAACGGCCGTCTGGTGAAATCCCACTGCATTGCAGTCCTTGGTCCTCCATTTGAGCGCGATAATCGTTATTCACCTCATAGCGGTGCCGGTGGCGTTCATAGACGAGTGCTTCTCCGTAAAGTTGCGCTACCGAGCTTCCTTCCGCGAGCCGCGCTGGGTACAGACCAAGTCTCATAGTCCCCCCTAGGTCTGTCACCTCACGTTGCGAATCCATCAAATCGACCACTGGGTGGAGAGTCGTTGGATCGAACTCGCGACTGTTCGCTCCCGTCAAGCCCAACTGGTTCCGACAAAACTCGGTCACCATTACCTGCAATCCGAGACATATTCCCAGACATGGAATCTCGTGTTCTCGGGCGAATTGCGCTGCGGCTATTTTGCCTTCGATTCCTCTCTCTCCAAATCCTCCCGGGATAATCATGCCGTCGAGATGACTAAGCCGCCCCTCAGCTAAAAGACCTTCAACATCTTCAGCCTGAATCCAGTCGATGTCTATTTCCGCGCCATGGTGGTAGCCACCGTGGCGTAGAGCTTCTACTACCGACATGTAGGCGTCTGGAAGGCTCACGTACTTGCCGATAATGCCTATTCGCACTGTTGAGGTTGCTTGTTCGATCCGATCGACTAAGGCTGTCCATGAACGAAGGTCTGGCTCGAGGTTGGCTAGGCCTAGGATTTCGCACACGTAGCGGTCTAGCCCTTCGTCGTGAAGAACTAGAGGCACCTCGTAGAGGTTTGACGCATCGGGAGCGTTCACGACGCCAGAAAGCTCGACATCGCATAGGCGGGATATTTTCTCTCGTAGCGCTGTGTCGATTGGTTCTTCGCTTCGCAACACCACTGCGTCAGGTTGGATTCCTCGACTGCGTAGCTCAGTTACGGAGTGTTGGGTGGGTTTGGTTTTTTGCTCTCCCGAGGGCCCGATAAAGGGCACCAGAGTTACATGCACATAGCAGACATTTCCACGTCCGGCATCAAGTCGCATCTGCCTGATTGCTTCTAGGAATGGCAGAATTTCAATGTCGCCGGCTGTGCCTCCCACTTCGGTGATCACTACGTCGGTATCGGCGGTGGCCAAGCGGCGGATACGTCTTTTGATCTCATCGGTGATGTGTGGAATTACTTGCACGGTCTTTCCCAGGTAGTCCCCGCGCCGTTCTGCTGCCAAGACTGCTTGATAAATGGACCCCGTTGTCGCGTTTGAGTCTTTGGTCAACGGTTCATCGATAAAACGTTCGTAGTGACCAAGATCTAGATCTGTTTCACCGCCGTCATCGGTAACAAAGACTTCGCCATGTTCAAAGGGATTCATCGTGCCAGGATCCACATTGATGTAGGGGTCGAACTTTTGCATCGTGACTCGAAGACCTCGAGCTTTGAGAAGGCGGCCGAGGGAGGAGCCAGTAATCCCTTTGCCGAGGCCGCTTGCGACCCCACCGGTTACAAAGATGTGTTTAGTCATGGATGAGATCCCAGGGCACTTGAAGTGAATTTAGCGGCTCAACTCCCCCATGGTGATGACCGTCGCGAACACTTTTGGTATACGTGCGCGTTTCGGTATCTGCCCTGACTATCAACTCATGCCTTTGATTGCCTCACGCCTGCTTCGTCAATTCGACTGAGCAGAGGATTAGATACGATCACTTCGCTAAACGACATGCGCTCACTCGCGAGGTTAAGCGACGCAAGCACTGCCAGCACTACCCACTGAACAACGGACGCGCTAACCATGAATGTGGAAAAGCCCAGCAAAGCGCCTGTGACGTTGACCCCGGTATCGCCCTGCATGTGACGTTCCAATAGTTCCGACGGCGCCAGGCCTGTTGCCGCCCCTACAGCTCCTGCGGCCCATACAAGTTGTAGGGCTGTGTGGGAGTCGCTCCATATGAACACCGATGCGACCAGCAGCACAAACCACAAAAATGAGACCTTGGTTGACCTGGCTGGTGCCCTATCGAAAAGGTTGAGCAGGTTTGCACTTAAGGCGACGATTGCCGCTCCCCGAATGAGAGCTACCAGGCCGTCAGTTGTATCGGCTACAAATACAGCGCCTATTGAGACTGCAATGCCTCCTACAAGCTTGAGTAGTCCGGTAGTAACAGCGCGGTCCGAATAAACAGAGCCCAGGTGACCTCCAAAGCCTCCTCCGCTTTCTTTGGCTTTGGTGTCGTCGATCCACCCTAGAAATCCAAATACCACTACGAGCATCAAAACTGCGACGAAGTGCGCTCCTCGTAACGAGTCGTTAAAGCCCCAATAGAGGTTCAGAACAACGAGAATTTGAACAGTGACGACGATGATCCCGGAAACAGCGAAGATGCTTTGACCTCGATAGTTCTCTTTTTGTAACCCCCAACTCGACAAGAAGTGTCCCGTGCGACCCCAAGCAAGTAAAGCCGCCACGAATGCGATGAAGAAGGTCCCTACTGCGAAAATCAAGTGCTCGTTCTCCTCAACAATGCTCGACTCGTTGACTCTAGAGTGCCTCGCCATCCGCGTCGGGACGCGGACGCTTGCATGACATCGCGAAATTGTTTCGCCCTGTGCAGGATTCCTTTAGGTCCACGCCCGCTAGGTAGATGTGAGAAGTCTCCTGCAACCTCTTGTATACGTCCGCCAGCTTCGTCGACGTCAATCGTCAATCCGACCTCCAGTCCGAAACGAGGAGCAAGAGTCAGTGAACGCATCAGAGAGCCTTCAATCGCTCTTTGACCAGATAAGGGTTCTACGAATTTTTGGCCGGTGGCATCCAAAAGTATTTGGCTAGCGACTCGTTTCAACAAGCCGAACCCTCTAGATCGTCCAGCCTTAGGGAAAACTCCGATCACCATCTCTGCTGTGTCATCGCTCAATGGCTTCAATAACTCTGCGGCGTGTATAGCTGACTCGCCGAGATCCGCATCGACCAAAAGGTAGTTTTGAGGGGCCCCTGAGGCTGCGATACCCGCCAGGACAGCATCGCCCTTCCCGACATTGGCATTCAAAGACAGTATTCGCGCTCCAGCTTTCTCTGCGATTTCGGCAGTGCCATCAATTGACCCATCGTCAACGACTAACACCTCTACGACATCGGGAATCTGCGCAAGAGCTGTCACGGTTGCTGCCACGGAGTCGACCCTATTGTTGGCGGGGACTATAGCTACGACATGCATCACCGCGGGTATCGCTCCTCTGCAGTTGGAAGGTCACCGTAGTGGCCAACGATCGGCAGCCGGTCAAGGCCTACTAGTAAACCGACGCGAGCTTCGAAGGAGTCAACATCGTCAAACGTTGACCATGTCTTTGCAAGCCCAGAATCATTCCGAATTCTGTCGACAACTTCACCTCTAGGAGTGTTCGGCTTCTTTAGCTCCAAGATCGCTCCAACGCCTCTCGCTCCACGGTCGGAAATTTCCTGGATTAGTGGAACAAACAGCTGTTGATGAAGAGTGATGTGGGTTGGGTCATTCACGATGAGGATGCTGTTCACGGCGTTGGATAGTTCATCAATTGTTGATGTGGCTTGATAGCGGTCGTAACGAATCAAACCCATTTCGATTAATCGCTCGATGAATTCCTGCACTTCGACGTTCGCAGCGTCTCCTCGCTCTCGAGCAGCTGAAAGGGCTGTCGCCAGGTTGGAGATGGTGGCGCTAGCGACTTTTTCTCGAGGCACTTGTTCCCCATACATTTCGGACAATCCCTGAACCGTTTCTTCATCTTCGAAGTCCATGCTTGGGCGAATCCATAACGTCCCGAGATATTCGCCGTCCGATCGGGTCAAGAGTTTTCGGATTTCAGCGATAACCGAGCGCTCGGCCGCGGTAGGTGCCAAGAGAACCCAGGACGTTCCTGAAAGCCGACCCCTCGGCGCTAAGGTTTCGACCGAATTCAACAGCAATTTTGTGCTTTCGCTCTCTAGCTCTGCTTGGTTTATGAGAGCTTGCCGCTCTTGATCATTCGCTTCTTGTAATTCAGCAAGTTTTGCCAGGTGGTCGTCCTCTAAAGCCACTATTTGGGTACGTAATGCCTGGTTATTCTCTAATTCTAAATCTCTTTCAACTACCGCTTGGTTCTTGAGTTCAACCGCTTCTTCTTGCGCTAAGTCAAGTTGGTTTACTTGGTCTTCTAATTCGTTAACGAGAATTGAATCGACGAACGTCGACCCCAAAGCCAGACCGATACCTAACGCTAGAAAGACTGCGACGACACTGACAATGTGGTAGCGGAGGTTAATCACCGAGCATCACATTCCTAAATTCAGCCAAAGCGTCCGTAAAAGCAGACGGACCGGGTCAGTCACCAAGGCGATCACAACCAGCGTGAACATCGCGGAGAGTATAAGAAGTGCAAGATCTCGTTTACGGACTTGCGTTCTGTATAGCCTGCCCACTCCTTTGGCGTCTACAAGCACCGAAGACACCTTCATGCGGGTCAAAAAAGTTGAGGCCATACCTCTTCGGCCCTTATCGAAGAAATCAGCCATGGAGGTATGCGAACCGACTAACACAATGAGTTCTGCGCGGTTTTCGAAAGCTATGCGCATCGCTATGTCTTCGCTTGTTCCTAATCCCTCGACCACTCCATATTCGACTCCGAGTCGATCCAGTCTGTTTGCGCCTGGTGCTTCACCTCCGGGGTAGGCGTGAACCAGCAGTTGGGCTCCTGAGTGCAACGCCTCGCGAGATACGGAATCAAAGTCGCCAACAATTAGGTGGGGGGTCAGACCTACTTCCAGCAGCGCGTCAGCCCCACCATCTACGCCTATCAGGATGGGGCGCATTTCGCTGACGTAGCCAGATCTTTTCAATGTTGAAAGGTCTTCGCGGTAGTCAATGCCTCGAATAACTACCAAGACTTGCCGCTGAGCAAGTTCGACAGACATCTCGGGGAGTTCAAGATCGTCGGTGACTAGTTCAGGTTCAGTCGCTAAATAATGCAAGGTGTTCGCTGCGAATTCGCCGAGTTCACTGCGAATGGCTTCCCGCGCCACCTCCAGTTTCTCCTCGACTTCTCCGAGTTCTAAGAGATTGCCGTTGCAAAGGACCTCGTCGTTGAGGAGAACCCTGCTTTGGGCAACTGCTACTTGGTCACCTTCTCGAATCCTGTTGAACGCACTTGTTCCTACGCCATCAATTACCGGAATTCCTGATTTGAGCAGAGCTAGTGCACCTTGAGCAGGGTATTTTCCTGACAAGCTTTGGGCACCATTAATCACCGCTGCTACTCGGGCTGCGACCAACCCCTCAGCAGCAACTCGATCAAGGTCTTCATGGTGAATGACGGCTATCTCACCGGGTTGGAGCCTTGGAATTAAGTTTTTTGTCCGACGGTCAACGCGAACCTTGGCTCTAAGCGTTTCATCTCGATCAGCTATATTTCGGCGTCTCAGTCTCACGGCTAACCCCTGCTCTTCAGGGCTTCCTGCAGGAGTTCTGCGGCATGGTCCTGACCCGTTTCCGAATCAGGCTGTCCGGCCAGCATACGAGCTAGTTCACGTATGCGGATATCTCCCTCAACCTCATGAACGGTAGACACGACTCGGGAACCGTCATCAAACTTGTCTACAACAAGATGCTGGTCGCCGAATGCTGCTACTTGCGGTAAGTGAGTGACTACCAAAACCTGGTGGCTCGTTCCCAAACGGCTCAGTGCTTTGCCTACAGCGATGGCCGCGGCTCCACCTATGCCAGCATCAACTTCGTCAAAGACGAGGGTTGGCGGACCGGCAGTAAGGACCAATCGTAATGCCAGCATCACCCTTGCTAGTTCTCCGCCCGATGCGACTTTTGAGAGGGCGTGCCAATTGGTACCGCTATTGGCGCGGAACATGATCTCTATCTCGTCAGCCGGGTCCTCGCCCTCGACGGTCACTGAAACGCTTGCGTGGTCGAGAGCCAAGGCCGGAAGGTATTGATTAACTTCTCGAGCAAGGTTCGGGGCGCTCTGTCGCCTCTGATCAGCAACAATTTTCGCTTCTTCTGCCAGGTGCGTTTGGGCTGTTGCGAGTTCTGTTTCGAGCTGCGCTGCCACGGCTTCGTGGTTTTGTAGATCTTCGAGGCGCTGGATTCCTTCAAGGTGGTAGTCGATCACGTCGCCGATCGTGTCGCCGTACTTTCTTTGCAAGTCGACCAACAGCTGGCGACGCGCTCGAACTTCCGAAAGTCGTTGGGGGTCATCTTCGATCGAATCCACTTTGTCTCTAATGGCAATACCGACGTCGGAAAGTTCCGCTTCGAAACTCCTAAGTCGTGCCGTTAGGTCTCGATATGGTGGTCGATCGGCGAGACCAGAGATAACAGTTCCTAAAATGTCCATCAATCCGTTCTCACCGTTGATGGTTTCTAGGGCTCGACTTCCCTGTTCGATGTGCTCAGAGGCGTCAGCCAAAACTTCTTCAAGGTCTTCCAGCGTTTCCGATTCTGAAGGGTCCGCTAGCTGGGCTTGCGTGAGTTCTGCAATCTGAAACTGCAGTAAGTCTATTTCTCGGGCCCTTGCTTTGGAGTCACCTCCCATTTGGTCAAGTTGATCCAATCGCTGTCTGATGGCACTTCGCGCTTCGTTAAGTGGGGTGAGGTCAATTTGGGCATAGTTATCGAGAGCGAGTTTTTGCACCTTCGTCTGAAGAAGAGATTGGTGCTGATGTTGTCCGTGCAGATCAACCAATGTAGAGCCGACCTCGGCCAGTTGGGAGGCGCCCGCGAGAGCGTTGTTAACGTATGCGCGGCTCCTGCCTTCAGCCGGGATGACCCGTCGCAAAATAAGTTCGTCGCCGTCTGACGTTTCGAAACGACCCTCGATAGTCGCCTCTTTCGCCCCAGTTCTTACCATCGAGGGGTCGGCCTTCCCTCCGGTCAAAAGCTGAATAGCTTGAACGACCATTGTTTTCCCCGCACCCGTCTCACCAGTGAGAACACTGACTCCTGGGCGCAGCACCAGCGAAGAAGACTCAATTACTCCAAGGTTCTGGACAGAAAGCTCCAGAAGCATCAGCGATCCTTCAAACCAAACTTTTGTTTCAGTACTTGGTGAAACCCTCCAGATCCGGAGGTGACTAATCGAGCGATAACGTCCGAGCGCGTAGCCACGAGCACATCTCCGTTGCCTAGGACTGCGACGCTTCTACCGTCGACGGACAGATTTGCTTCTCGTTCTCCCAACACCGCTATTCGAATTTCGGTGTCGGGGCGCAACACTAGTGACCGGTCGAACAACATGTGGGGTGCTACAGGTGTGAGTTGGAGCGACCAATGGGTTGGAGCAACGATTGAGCCGCGGGCGGACAGGTTGTAGGCAGTTGAGCCGGTCGGTGTGGAGACAATGAGTCCGTCCCCTGCGTAGGTAGCGAATGCAGAACCATCGATGGTTACTTCAAGCCGGACTGTGTGGCCTTGGGACTTCTTCTCCAACACGGCTTCGTTCAGACCTGTCCATGTTCCATCGCTTTGGCCGTTTGCTCGTTCAATTCGGCTTTGAACCATTAACCGTTCTTCGACGGGTAAAGCACTATTCAAAGCAGCTTCGATTGCTTCTTTAGCTTCATCAGCTTCGAATTCGGTCAAATATCCGAGATCGCCGACGTTAACTCCCAGCACCGGAATACCTTGTCGAGCTACTCGTTCGAAGGTTCGCAGCATTGTTCCGTCGCCGCCAATGCTCACCGCCAGGTCTACTGAGTCAGCCAGCATCTCTAGGGCGCACCCGAGTTCTGGTTTTTTGATGGCCGCAGCTTCAGGTTCGCTCAAACGGACGTCGTTACCTTCGCTTATTAGATGGTCCGCTAGTTCTGCTGCTAGTCGATGGGAGTCAGCACGTTCTGGATGCAACATCATGGAAATAACACTCATGACAGCACCAGGTCTCGCGCCTCATTGACGATTTCTTTTATCGCGGTGTCGTGAAGTGTCGATTCGGTGCCTGGTCGGCAATGAATGAAGAACTCTACGTTTCCGTTAGCACCGCGAAGCGGCGACACCATAAGGCCCATAACCCCAAACTCCGCTTTCACTACACATTCCCTAATTTCTTCCAGAACTCGCTGCCAAACTTCGGGACTGCGGATAATTCCTTGACCCCGAGCCGCTTCTGCTCGTCCTGCCTCGAATTGAGGCTTTATCAGGATAAGTAGATCACCATAGGGTTCACACAATGCCGCAAGCCTGTTGAAGACAACTTTTAACGAAATGAACGATAGGTCAGCCACTACTAGATTGGCAGGTCCGCCAACTTCGTCGACTTCGAGAAATCTTACGTTGGTTCTTTCGAAGACTTCGACGCGTGGGTGAGTGCGCAGGGTGTGGTCTAGTTGTCCGTGCCCTACGTCAATCGCCACGACGTGCGCCGCTCCTCGCTGAATGACGCAATCTGAGAAACCGCCGGTGGATGCGCCGACGTCAGCGACTCGCTTCCCTTGCGGTTCGATCCCAAATCGCGTGAGCGCCGCATCAAGCTTCTCTCCGCCACGCGAAACGAACCTGGGTCCCGGGCCGGTTAGGACGATTGGCTCTCCTGGGTTGACTAAGCGTGCGGCTTTGGTCGCTACAGTGCCGCCAACAAGTACCTGTCCTAGGTCGATTAATTCTTGAGCTTGGCTACGAGTTGGGGCTAGTTCGCGTCGGATCATTTCGCGATCGAGTCGCCTGCGACTCACTTCGCCTGTCCCCTGAAGCTAAGTATTAGCGTCCGCACATAAATTGAAGCTACCAGCAGAGCTGCACCAGAGATGAGACTTGGCTGCTCCGACTTTCACGCTCAAGACAATGCGGCTTCCACCATTTGTTCTAGATCTGGGGCAACTACGTTTGGTGTCGGGTCGCATGTATCGACCTGGTCAGCTGAGGTCACCCCTGACAGCACTAAGCCGAAGTCGAAATCTAGCTCTGCGGCCAGTAGGCCGTCGGTGGCAGGCAGATCGCCGACCACGATATTGCCTGGAGTTCCGCGCTCTAATCCCAATCGTTCGAGAACAAGGTTCGCTATTGGAGCGTGGGGCTTTCCGGCAACTATAGGTTCGACTTTGCCCGCTACAGCAACTGCCGCTGTCAAGGAACCATTGCCCGGAAGTAGTCCGTGTGGCGTTGGGTAGGTGGGATCGCTGTTCGTGGAGATAAGTCTCGCTCCGTTATGCAGAGCATGCGCAGAAGCTGCCAGGCGATCAAAGCTGAACTCGCGGTGGAACCCGACGATGACCGCGTCTATCGATCTAACTGGAACGCTGTTTTGTAGCGGGTCGAGTGGCGTAGCGCCGCGCTCTTTCACTGCTTCATTAATGCCTTCGCCGCCACACACGATGACCTGTTCCCCCGGCTTCACTAACGAAGCCGCTGCCATCGCCGATGTCACAACTCGTCCCTCGGCTTCTATCCCGCAACCTTCGAGTTTCAGTTCGGCCTGCCTGCGGGTCAACGCTGAGAAATTAGTAACGAAGAGCACCTGATGTTCTGCCGCGTCTAGCAGTTGTATCGCCCTAGCCGAACCGGATATCGGTTCATCTGCGAGCCATATGACTCCATCAAGGTCGAGTATCCAGGCGATGTCGTTCAGACCTGCCAAGTTCCTCTTGATCGCAACAACGCCGCTAGATCGCCTGACCCTTGGTTGTCATGGGCCATGGCAAGTTGAGATGTGGACGAAGAGGCGTACTCAATACGTTCAGTAGCTCGGAACACACCAACTGGGGTTGGTTCAAAAGGTCCCCTTGCAAGGCGACTTAGCATGAAGGCGGTTGACGGATCAGGTTTGTGCTCATCATGAACGAGAAGTGCGTCCACCCCGACATCTGCAACCGAGACGACTTTGGCGGCTCCCCCGTCAACTACGACTCCGAATTCGCCGTCGGCACCAAACCTAATGGGTTGACCATGTTCAAGGGTGATGAGGTTGGCGTCGCGGTTTTGCTTCTTCGTAATGCCTTCCCAAGCGCCATCGTTGAACACATTGCAGTTTTGGAAAACTTCAACGATGGCTGCGCCTTTGTGCGCGTGCGCACGCCGGAACATATCCATCATGTGTTGACGGTCCATGTCGTGTGTACGTGCCACAAAGGAAGCTTCAGCTCCTAGCGCTACTGAGATGGGGTTGAAAGGAGAATCCAAAGATCCCATTGGCGAACTCTTGGTGACTTTGCCCACTTCACTTGTGGGTGAGAACTGGCCTTTGGTTAGACCGTAAATCATGTTGTTGAAGAGGAGGATTTTGATGTTGACGTTTCTCCTCAGAGCGTGGATCAAGTGGTTACCACCAATTGACATCATGTCGCCATCGCCGCCAATAACCCAGATATCGAGGTCGGGTCTCGCCATTGCCAGCCCTGTAGCGATCGCTGGTGCTCGTCCATGGATTCCGTGCATGCCATAGGTGTTCATGTAGTACGGAAAGCGAGCGGCACATCCGATACCCGAGATGAAGACGGTGTTCTCTCGATCAACATCAAGCTCGGGCATAAGCATGCGCATTGCGGTGAGAATGGAGTAATCGCCGCATCCTGGGCACCAACGGACCTCTTGGTCCGTCGCCCAGTCTGCTGGTTCTGTGCGTGGTGAAGTATCAGTCATTTTGATTGATCCTGCTATCTCTTATGAGGCGTCCATGGCTTGAAGGGCCGCGGACTCTATTTCTGCAGTTGTGAACGGCACGCCGTTCATTTTGTTTACCGGTTTGACGTCGAGCAGATATTTTGCCCTCACTAGGTTGACGAGTTGTCCGTCATTCATTTCGGGGCAAATTACCTTGTCGAAAGTAGCTAGTACCTCGCCCAGATTCTTGGGTAATGGATTGAGGTGAGTTAGGTGGACGTGGGCAACTTTTTT
>CEVW01011043.1_pt1 | contig 19231 bp, 20 predicted proteins | sample 427061 | NCBI WGS metagenome assembly CEVW01 (sample SAMEA2623774, study PRJEB7988) | marine metagenome | biome: marine biome (ENVO:00000447); feature: surface water layer (ENVO:00002042); material: "saline water (ENVO:00002010), including plankton (ENVO:xxxxxxxx)" | depth 5 m
CTAGCGAACATTTGCAGCCACCGAAAAGCGCCATTGCGGATCATGACATTGAAGGCTTGAACCTGAGTAGTGATGTCGAGAGTTTGGGGGCGTACCTCGACGGACACATCTTCTGGGTTCTGTAAGCGCTCCCACTCATCAATCAGGCTGCTGTCAACCTGACGAACCAAAGTTTGTAGCCACTCGCTCACATCACTTAAATCCTCAGTCCAAGAAGTGTCCGGAACTGTCTTAATTAATCCCTTGTAAGCGTCAGTCAAGTAGCGAAGGAGTACTCCTTCAGAACCCTTAACGCCATAAAAGTTGACGTACTCGCGAAACGTCATAGCCCGCTCGTACATGTCGCGAACAATTGACTTCGGTCGAAGATTTTCTTGTCCGATCCAAGGGTGGTGAGTAGCCCAAGCATCAAAAGTTGAATACAAAAACTCCCTCAAAGGCTTAGGCCATTCGACCTCATCAAGGCGAGCTATACGTTCCTCGTACTCGACTCCTTCGCGCTTCAGCTCAGCAAACAACTCGTCGCGTGCCTTATCGGCCTGGCGGGCCAAGATAATGGTCGGATTTTCTAGAACGGATTCAACGACGGTTACGACATCAAGGGCATAACTCAGATCTGTGGAATCCAATAGCTCTACAGCATCAAAAACAAATGGCGAAAGAGTACCGGTTAAATCAAACTCGGCTTGTAGATCAACGTTGACTCGCACAAGACGGTCCTCGGCGTCAGGTTCTTCTAGAGTCTCAACGATCCCGGCGGCAACGAGAGAGCGGTACATGCCGATGGCTTGTTTGATGTGGAAGCGTTGCCGCGGCCGCAACTCATGGTTAGTGGTGAGAAGGGTTCGCAGACTTCGGCACCCATCCCCTGGCCTATCTAACATATTCAAAAGCATTGAATGTGATATAGCGAAACTGGAGTTCAACCTTTCCGGTTGACCTGAGCGCAGCCGATCGAAAGTTTTTTCGTCCCAATGGGCGTAACCCCGCTCGGGAGGTTTCTTGCGTTGTACCTTCCTGCGCTTCTTGGGATCGTCGCCCGCTTTTGCCGTTGCTTTCAGATTTTCAACGTGATGATCGGGTGCCTGACACCAAACGTATCCCTGATCGTCGAATCCTTTGCGTCCGGCCCTACCTGCAATTTGGTGAAAGTCTCGGACACTAAGAATCGCTGTTTCATGCCCATCAAATTTGCATAACTGGCTGAAAAGAACGGTGCGAATTGGGACATTGACACCAACTCCAAGGGTGTCGGTTCCGCAGATCAGTTTCAAAAGACCATCTTGAGCTAATCGTTCAACGAGCAGCCGATATTTCGGCAACAGACCGGCATGATGCACGCCGATACCTGCCTTAACGAAGCGTGCGATGTCTTTCCCAAACGGCGAATCGAACCGGAAGTCACCAATCGCTTCCCGCAACTGCTCTTTCTCAGAGCGGGATAACACATCCAAACTGGTCAACGCCTGAGCCCGTTCGGAGGCCGCACGTTGTGTGAAGTGAACAATGTAAATCGGTGCCCGATTGAGTTCGATCAGCTCATGAACTGATTCAAGCAATGTTGACTCTCGATATTCCCAATCCAAGGGAACGGGTCGCTGGGTGGAGGTGACCTCAATAGCTGGACGACCCGTTCGTTGTTCTAGGTCCTGCAGGAAAAAATCCGCTGGCCCAACAGTTGCACTCATTAACAAGAACTGGGTGTTAGTTAACTCAAGGAGTGGAACCTGCCAAGCCCAGCCTCGGTCACGATCTGAGTAGTAGTGAAATTCGTCGATAACAGCAGTATCGACCGGTGCTGCCGAGCCGTGACGCAACGCAAGATTGGCCAACACCTCTTGAGTGCAGCAAATAATTGCTGCGTCTGGGTTCACTGACGCGTCGCCGGTGATCATTCCTACGTTGTCGGCTCCCAGTTGCCCACACAAGCTAAAAAACTTTTCGGAAACCAATGCCTTGATGGGTGCGGTGTACCAACAGCGCTTTGAGTTGGCCAAAGCATCAAAATGTGCTGCGGTGCCAACCAGAGATTTTCCGGAACCGGTTGGCGTCGTGAGAATCACATGCTGCCCCGCTAAGAACTCAAGTACGGCTTCTTCCTGACTTTCGTACAGTTCAATACCGGCTGCTGACGCCCAGTTTAAAAACCCATCGAGCAAGTTGTCAGCGTTTGGTTGTGAAGGGAGGTGGTCAACTAGTTGAGAGGAACTCACGGCGAACTTAGCTTCTTAAGGTCGTCATTCAACAGTGTCCCAGTCGGGTCGAGCTCGTTTCGAATGTGCCACCAGGCCGACCAACGCTCGTACTCTCCCGACAACTCGTCGGCGTTTAGATAATGCACTTTGCCCCAATGGGGCCGGCCCCCGTAGGACCGAAAGATCGCTTCTGCGGACCGGTAATAGGCTGTCTCGTCGCGAACTACATCTTCGTGAATAGAAATCGTCACGGTAGGACGTTTATGTGCAGGTGAGAGCCATACGTCGTCTGGTGCGACGGTCCTATATTCAATGGGCCAAGCGACATCAGGAAACTTGCGTTCTAGAAGTTCCCTAATTTCCGCTACACATGCCGGGCCTTGTTCAGCGGGTATCGAATACTCCATTTCGGTGTGTGGGTTGACTCGTTGGTTCGGTAAAACTTCGAAACTCCAGGCCAAGCGTTGACCTTCGTCTCCTAACGGATATCGACATGGTTCATCGGTTAGATCAATCGACTTGCAGACCGCCCGATCTTGTCCAGGCCACCAGAAGTACTCGAAATGTCGAGTGGCGGAAGTGAGTTCCTCAATTCGATCCATGACACTCTCGAGCGGCTCAAACCACTGTCGTTCTTCGAGACGGTACGCCTCCCTGACTCGCAGAGTGACTTCCAATACGACCCCTATTGCTCCCAATGACAGCCGCGCTGCTTCAAAAAGATCAGCTTCCTTTTCCGGATTGCAGGTCACAACTGAACCATCAACTAACAGAATCGATAACTCAGTAACGGCGCTCGAGAAACTCCCTAGTTCGACTCCGGTTCCGTGAGTTCCAGTCGCTATGGCCCCTCCAATTGACTGTTGATCAATGTCGCCTTGGTTCAACAAACCCATGCCATGGTCAAGCAACGGGCGTCCGCAGGCGTGAATCTTGGTGCCAGCGCGAAACGTTGCAGTCATTTTTTCACTGTCGACGGCGACAAGTCCGGCGAGAGGCCGAGTATCGAGAATGACACCATTCGTAGGCAATAACGGGTAATGCGAGTGTGCAGTGCCGGAGGTGCGAACAGTCCACCCGCCGGCTTTCGCCGCCAATAGCTCACTCCTGATTGCTTCAACGCTGCCAACTTGAACGACGCTTTTAGGACGAGCCGAAAGTTTTCCGGACCAGTTACTCCAGGCGGGCCCCTTGTCGTGGTCTGTCATGTACAGGAGCTTAGGACTGAAAATCTGTTATCGAGATGTGTTAGGTGTCAACACGCTCAGAGTTTCGACCTGGCCAAACTTCCGGATTGAGGATATGTGAAGGCTTGACGCCTCCCAGGGCGCAGAGAATCTGTTCTAAAGCCATACCGAAAATGCGTTTCCGCCCCTCGTTCGTTGCAGACGCGACATGAGGTGTGACAAGAACACGTTGATGGTCTAGCAATGGGTGCCCGGATGGAAGCGGCTCTGGTTCGGTGACGTCTAAACCGGCTCCCGCTACCTTTCCGCTGTTTAGAGCTGCCAGCAAGGCACGATCGTCAATAAGACCACCTCGAGCGGTATTCACAATCAACACCCCGTCTTGCATTTGGCTAAACAGTTCAGCATCAACGAGATGACGAGTTTCTGGAGTCAATGGCGCGTGAATGGAAACAATGTGAGCAGAAGCCACTGCGTCGTGGAGGTTGCTAGCGCGTTCAACTCCAAGGTCTTCGAATCTTTCAGCTGCTTCAAAGGGATCGTACGCGGTGACACGCATTCCCATTGCTACGGCAAACTGTGCGACCCGCGACCCAATTCTGCCTAATCCGATCAAAGCGAGTGACGCCCCATCGAGTTCAATGGCCCTGTGTTGTGGACCGTAATTACCCTCTTGACGACGAAGACGTCCTTGACTTTCGTTGAGGTCCTTTGAAACCGAAAGAATCAGCGCCAAGGCATGCTCAGCAGTCGAAATAGTGGGTCCATCAGGCGTGTTGCAAATCGCTATCCCCAGTGACGTAGCGTCCGTCAGGACAACGTTGTCGAAGCCAATCCCTGCGCGAGCTAAAACCTTTAGCTTGGGCGCTTTAGCCAATACGGATTGACCGTAAGTAAGCGAAGCACCAGCTATCACCCCATCGGCCGTATCGAGACCGTCGAGAGGATCATCCGATCTCGGCCACACAAATTCTGCTTGTCCACCTAGAAACTCTAGTAAGGCTGGATCTGGTGAACGATCAAACCAAATTACCGGCGAGTTGGCCATCTTGGGACTTTAACGCTGTCGAGTCGATTCGATCCGACTTAGCCTTCGCTTTCTCATTACCATGACTGTAATTGGGGAGAATCATGCACGTCGATGAAGCAATCATTCATGACTTAGACCGTTACCGTACCGAGGGCTATCCCTGGGCTGAATGGGATTTGTTCCGTGACGAGGCCCCGGTGTACTGGTATGAACGCGAGGGAATCACTCCGTTTTGGTCAATCACTCGCTATGCGGACGTGAAGCGCGTATCGGGAGATAACGAAACTTTCGCGAATGGCGAAGGTCGATTACGGCTAGATCTGGCAGAACGCGATACAAGATTTTGGGATGGGTATCGCGAACGAATGATTGAACGAGGGTGGGACCCCAACGAGCCACCCGACTTCATATACACGGACAGGCCGGTCCACTGGGATATGCGCCGCCTCGTTGCCCCGGAATTTACCCCTAAGGCGATGCGGTCACGCGAAGAATCTCTCACTCTTCACGCTCAGATGTATGCCGCCGAATTCGCCAACCAGGTCCGAAACCACGGGACAGCAGACCTGGTTGAAGACTTAGCGGTGAAACTCCCCCTCGCAGCGATATGCGAAATGATGGGCGCCTCCCCCCAAGATTGGGAACAGGTCCACGCTTGGACAGCGGTTCTTTTCGACGATCCAGCACTCATGCGATTCGCCCAAGAAGGTGAATCCAAGAAAGAGATGCGTCGTCGAATGTTCGTCGAATTTGAAGATTGGATCTTCGAGCAGATAGCTGACCGACGATTAGCTGGCTGCACTGGACCAGACCTCATATCCATTCTGTTGCGTTCAGAAGTAGCAAACGAGCCGTTGACACCGCAGCAACTGCTGGGATACATCCGCGTGCTAATTCTTGCTGGCAACGAGACAACTCGAAATGCCGCAACTGGTGGAATGATCGCCTTGCTTGAACACTCAGAGGAGCTCGATTTTCTCGCTGAGCACCGAGATGAAGATGAGGTAATCGACACAGCGGTCGAAGAAATCCTTCGGTGGACATCACCCGTCATCCAGTTCGCCCGAGTCTGCACACGAGATACGGAAGTCAATGGTCAGCTGATCAAAGCGGGCGAACACGTCGGCATTTGGCATGCGTCGGCGAACCGAGACGAACGTCAATTCGTGGAACCCTACCGATTCGATGTTCAACGATCTCCAAATGAACACGTGGCATTCGGACACGGGGCACATTTTTGTCTTGGCACTCACTTGGCACGTTGGGAGCTACGAGCATTCTTTAAAGCCGTTCTGCCCGTACTCACAGATCTGCAACTCGACGGTGAACTGGAACGAGTCGGTCACCTACACGTGGGCCCGATACAACGCCAGATGGTGGTCCGCAAAGACACAGCATCAACCAAAAGTTAAAACGACCCAGGTTTGTTCCGCGGCTTCACGTTCTCTGGTTGTCAATAGTTCGAATGGTCGCAGAGCTTCCACCACCGATTGCATTTGAACATCCAATATGCCCGAAATAACTAATCGGCCGCGAGGTCGAACCGCGCCGATCAAGTCCGGCGCGAGTTCGATCAGGGTTGAGGCCAACATATTTGCCACCACAACATTGAAGGTTTCGGTAATGTCGCCCAAAGGGTCAGTCGACACCTCAATGAATTCGTCGACGCCATTAGCTCGAGCGTTCCCCGCAGTGATGTCAGGAGCTGAGTTATCAATATCGATTGCGAGAACCCGAGTGGCTCCCAGACGAGCAGCAGCAACAGCCAAAATGCCGCTGCCACAACCAACGTCAAGGACAGATTCATTACCCTCCAGCAGTCGCTCCAACTCAGCTAAAGCCAGTTGAGTAGATGGATGACTTCCAGAACCGAATGAGCGGCCAGGGTCGATCCAAAGAACGAGCTCGGTGCCATCGGGTTCGTAGCTAACCCATGGCGCTTTAACCACTAGCCGATTGCCTGTTCGATAGACCGTTGCGAACTCTCGCCAAGTATCCAAATAGTCACCGGACCCGAACTCTTCAACAATTGCAAAACGTCCCAACTGTGTCGCAGCCGCATCAGCTACTACAGCCGAATCGAATCCCGCTAAGAGAATCACATCATCACCATCTATTTGCTCTTCGATGCCAAGCGTTCCTAGATGCCAGAGTTCGCCCGAAATTCGATCAACATCGTCGCGGTTCACTACCAGTCGAAGGCGGGCTTCTTGACGGCTCAGTTCTCCCACGCCTCAGGACGCTAGCTTCGTTGTAGTCGGTAGCTCGACTTTTAAAGAATGAGATCTGGAGTTGTAGTGGAAACAGAGATTGTGCTGACAGGTTTAGCGTTTGGAGAGGGCCCTCGATGGCGTGACGGGCATCTATGGTTTTCGGACTTTTATCGCCATGGGATCTTTCGTGTAGATGAGAATGGGTCAGAGGAGTTGATTCTGGAAGTTCCGACCCAACCATCGGGCCTCGGATGGCTCCCAAACGGAGATCTGCTATTTGTATCGATGCTTGATAGAACACTCAAGCGAATGGACGAAGCTGGTGAGGTAACTGTCCACGCGGACCTTTCACATATTGCTGGCGGACCCTGTAATGACATGGTGGTGGGCCCAAATGGCATCGCTTATGTGGGTAATTTTGGGTTCGAGGAAGGTGAGAAATTCGCTCAAGCTACCCTCGCCATCGTCGATCAAGATGGAACCGCCCGACCAGGCCCTGATTGCCTTGACTTCCCTAATGGCACAGTGATTAGCCCGGACGGAAAACAACTGGTGTTAGCGGAGTCCTATGGTTCTCGTCTGCTGTCTTTTGATGTCGAACCAGATGGTTCCTTAACCGGTAGACGATTGTTCGCGGATTTGGGTACACGAGTCCCGGATGGAATTTGTTTAGACGAAGAGGGCGGCATATGGGTGGGTGACCCCGTCAACCACTCGGTCTTCAGAGTTATTGACGGGGGAGAAGTGACTGACCACATCGAATTGGAACTCAACTGTTACGCATGCATGTTGGGCGGGGAGGATCGTAAAACCCTGTATCTAGTCACTGCGCCAACATCGGGTCGAGGTGGAGCCGCAGACCAACGACAAGGACGAGTCGAAAGGCTTCAAGTGCCAGTAGCGGGCGTTGGTTCCCCGTAACTGATTTGCTGATCGTTTAGAACTTGAGAGGGTTTCCGGCGCTCCACTCAAGTTGCTCTTCAGCCAAATTTAATTTGACTTGCCTCCAAGTCAGTTCGACAGCGTTGTCGTCAGCGTTGTCAACCATTAATTCGAACATTCCGTCATCAGTTTCCTCGCCCGGCCGAGCTAGAAGCGCCATAAACGCCTCGGCCATTTCGTGGGGTTCGAGCATTCGACTCTGCCACCTTCCGAAGACACGGTCATTGTTCACATATTCATCAGTCATACCTGTCCTGATAAACGGAAACATTAAAGAGAAAGCCTGAACTAAGTCGGAGTTGCGACCGAGGTTGACCTTCAACACCTTCGGTAGTTGCAGGACAGCCCAATTACTTATCGCATAGCCGGGAACTGCTGGGCCGGGATCAATGGCCTGACGAGATGACACGTACACCAGCTGAATAGGTTCGTTGTAATAGACCGCTTCTCCAGCCCAAAGGTGGGTAGATGCGAGGAACCCATCAACCTTTGTGTCGAGTACCAGTCGGGACTCGTCCAGGCTGTCCAGAAAATGTTGACGAACTCGGGCACGTCGCAGTGCACTAGGTTCGCCCTCTTCTTCCTTTAGTGCTCTTCCGAAGCTATACCCCGACTCTGTCAGCCCTGAATTACAGATAACGAGATTAGGAGGAAGGCCGCCCATCTGCTCAATTACGTAGCTACGACAGGCCCAAAGGTCACGCAAATTTGTGACGTCGGCTTGCACGGGGAAAGCGTTCGCGCCTTCTTCGCGAAGTTGATTGACTAAGTCGAAACCGTCCTCATAGCTGCGATGAAAGTGGACGCCTACCGATGCGGCTCCGTTGAGTCCGGCAGATAGAGCGAAGGCCTGACCGATCCCGCCGTCTTTACCCGCTCCTGTGATGAATACCCTTTTCCCTTCCACAGCTGACCTGTATGTGTCGAAACGAAAAGCGTCTGTTGGAGCGGTATATGACATGGTCACTCTCCGATCTTGAGACCAGCGGCTGACGGTAGCCACAGTCTTTGAAGTTTCCGACTCGCCAAGACATATTTTTTCGGCTTGGTGTCAAGCAGGCTTTTTCCACATCAGGGCGTTGCGACGCATAGTGGCGACCAAAGCATCATCTTGGTTGTGTGCCCGATGTTCGAATAAGACAATCCCCTGATCAGGTTTGCTCGAAGACTCTCGCGAACTCACTACTTCAGATTCAACACGAATCGTGTCGCCGTGAAATACCGGAGCCGGAAAATTCATTTCCTCGAAACCTAAGTTGGCGACCGTAGTTCCATGAGTAGTTTCATGAACAGAAATCCCTACAACTAATGCTGCAGTAAACATTGAATTCACCAGTGGCCGGCCGAACTGAGTCTCCTTCTCTGCGTAGTCAAAGTCGAGATGCAGAGCAGCTGGATTCATGGTCATAGTCGTGAACATGATGTTGTCAGTCTCGGTCACAGTGCGGCGCAAACGATGACGTATAACGAGTCCAGGAGTTAGCTCCTCAAACCAAAGACCACCATGAGGTCGATCTTCCATCACGACCACTTCCTTTCTTTCAAGCGTGATTCGATTACAGAGTCATGCCCGGGATTTCGCAGGCTTGATCTAATTCAATCTCAGAATGAACGATGGCGTTGCGGTGGGGACCAGCGCACCATGAAGGCATGACCATGGTGTACAAACCACTTCCTCCTGCCTGGAGAACAAGAATGCGACTTGGATCTTTCAGTACATGAATGAGATCTTCATCCGCGGCCTCGCTGAACCGGCCCTTGTCATCTGCGGTTATCCCTTGTGCAAATAGAGTCGGATTTATGCTTCGCATAGTCCCAACCGAAATAGTTGCCCGCTTGGCGAGTTCTGTCTGCACATCTTCTCGCGTCAAGCCAGCCCTTTTGATGACTTCGGTGTGATCAGGATTCATAATTACCGTAATTGCACCTTCACGAAGATGAACGTTGTTACTGCCCGGGTTCGCCATCACCATCGCTATGACGTTCAACAGGCTCTCTACCGAGTTCGGATCATCTCGATCACCGGTAAAGAACGTGGAGTGAGGTGCTTCTGCTCCGGTAATAATGACCGCACTTTGGTCGGGTTCGTAGCCGAAGGTTGTATGTAATCCGGGAAACGGACTGTTCTCCTCATCCTCAGCGATGCAGTACGTGAACTTACCCGGATGTCCGTGCAAGGCCATATCGGAAGAACCCGGTCGAGCGCCACCAATATTGATCATCGCGAGACGAAGAGCTCGACCGATAGACGCGTTGGCCCTATGCCCAGGACCCAGTGCGCCAAAGCCTGAAGCGATTTCACCGCAAGCGTGTCGGGCGGGACCACACACAATCATCAGCGGAGCAGTGCAATGCGTAGTCGCTTGCATTTCCGTCAGATCAAATTCTGGCTGACAAACAGCCCTCACCGCAGCGACCACAACGGGCGCATGATCCGGAGTGCATCCGGCCATAACTGCTGCAGTCGCTACTTTTTCAATTGTCGCAGCGCCGTGCATTGGACCCATATCACCGAGAACTAGATCTGGTCCATAGCCAGTCGCAAGAACCATTCGAGCGACTCGTTCTGCCGTTGGGACCACCACAGGTAACCCATCGGTGCAACCGAGATCGTGAAGTAGTTCTAAAGCATCATGTTCTGAAGCTGCATCAAGCAAACTCATCGTCGATGATTCGCGCTATTCAGGAACTAAGAAGTTCGACGATGGATGGTGTGATGTCTGAAGCGACCTCAGCCATTTTGTCTTCACCAGTGCCCGCAACGGGGTGCGGCAATTTCACCCTAGGAACTTCAGGCATCCCCGAAGAAGTCGCAAAGAAATCACCTTGAGGCCAAAACTCTTCGGTGACGAGTGCCACCGCAGGAATTCCTAGCCGAGCTATCGAAATGCTGTCACGCACGGTGCCAGAGGTGCAGCTGCCTCAATGACCGTATGCAGCTACGACTGCCTGACACTCAGCCTCGATGTCTTCGAGCATTTTTCCGCCGACGACTGAAGATGCATCACCTTTGTCGTACCGAACGAACGAAGCTGAAGGAACTGCTTGCGCAAGGGTTTTTTCAACGTGATCCAAAAAGCGAACACTGTCCGGAAAACCGTTGGCTACGAGTCCAATTGTCAACGGTGCATCCAGATCAACCCTAATTTCGTACGGTTCAGCAACCGCTTTTGGTTGCGCCCGTGGATCATGGAATTCGGTTGTAGTGCTCATTGTCCACCCCCGTCGATCTGATGTGTTTGATCGACCACTCATCTTTGTTAAGGCCTATCTTAGCCGTCACCTTTTATCTGTCGAAGAAACATGCCGTTATCGAAATAATCTCTCCAGAATGTGATCAGACCCTCATTGACTTCAAAGATCCCCATTACCGGAAGCTCAATCTCTCGTCCGCTGGCAGTATTGAAACGGTCAAGTCGTTCATTCATGACCGTGTTACCGGTGCAGGTTTGACGGACTACCTCGAACTCCACCGGACCTTCGCCTTTCAGCAAACCGCTGAGAAACTCATGCATGTCGCCTTTACCTGTCATGTCTCCAATAGGGACGTTGTCGTAATAACAGTCGTCCGACACATGTTCCAATGCGGCATCAAGGTCGCGCGATTCGATCTTCGCAATAAAGGAGTTGACGATGGACTCAGGGTTGGTTTCTTGGCTCATACCCCTAATTGTTGCAGGATCTCCCATAGCTTGCTTATCCGTGCGAGGCTGTGCGCATGCGTTTTCAAGACAAAGTCGTCGTAGTCACTGGTGCAGCGGGAGGGATAGGTCTTGCAGCGGTTCGTAGATTCGCCTCGGAAGGCGCCCAAATTCTCGCGGTTGACCTGGAAGGATCCGATCTGGCATCTGCGGTGGCCGAGGCCGAACCATTCGGAGTTAAGGCAATCTTCCAAGCGGCTGACTGTAGCCAGGCATCGGACGTTTCAGCCTACGTCGAACGGTGCGTCACCGAATTTGGGCGCCTTGACGTCCTGTTCAACAACGCCGGCATCGAAGGACGAATACTCAGTCTCATGGAGTACCCCGAAGACGACTTTGATCAAGTAATCAACGTGAACTTGCGAGGCGTATGGCTCGGAATGAAATACGCAGCTCCAGCGATGATCGCCAATGGTGGTGGTTCGATCGTAAATACAGCATCAACGGCCGGACTTTTAGGTGCTAGGGGACTATCGGCGTACGTCGCGAGCAAACATGGTGTTGTGGGTTTAACCAAATCTGCCGCGCTTGAATTAGTGCCTCAAGGAGTCCGAGTAAATGCTGTCTGTCCCTCTCCAATAGAGACTCGAATGATGAGAAGCCTTGAGCAGGGTTTTGGGGGTGACCAGGCTGAAATGATTCGAAAAGACTTGGCATCGCGCAACCCAATGGGACGTTATGGCGAGCCAGATGAAGTAGCTTCCTTGGTTGCGTTCTTAGCTTCAGACGATGCTAGCTACGTCAATGGTGGTATTTACACCGTCGACGGTGGTTCCGTTGGCGGAAGATGAGAGCAACGTGAATCGAGCGCAAAGAGTTCACGACTTAGGAGGGGCGCTTGGCTGGGGACGCGTACCTTACGATCCGCAAGAGGAGCCCTTTCATGAGGAGTGGGAGAGACGAGTCTTCGGAATGGTATTTCAAGTGCTCCCGCACACAGCGGTGCGCCCCGGAGAGTTTCGATACGCGCTCGAGCGACTAGCTGAAGATGACTATTTCGCCCCTGACGGGTATTACGGCCGATGGCGGTCAGCCATGGAGGTCCTTCTGGAGGAATACGGTCACTTCGAGACCGGAGAGTTAGACGGTCGTTTGGGAGCACCTTCAGGTACTAGCGCGAGTTGCCGCGTGAAATCTCCTGCGTCCGTAGATGAGAAAGATCTGCCACCCGATTCGTCCACTCCTGTACCTGAGCACCGCACAGTCAGACGTGAACTGGACCGTAGCCCGGACTTCCAAATAGGAGACCGAGTAGTAGCAACGGGTAACACGGCAGGAGGTCACACCCGTCTACCTGACTACGTACGAGGTGTGTCAGGCGTTGTTGTCAAGATCCATCCAGCCGAAGTGCTGCCGGATAGTACAGCTCACGGCCTTGGGGAACGACCGCAACACGTTGTAAGCGTTGCCTACCAAGCCATGGACCTTTGGGGTGAGGAAGCCGAAGAAAAAGTCGTCATCAATGTCGACCTATACGAAAACTATTTGCAGCTGGAAGCGGAGGCACAGTGACCGAAAGGCACGACCACACCCACGAAACGAATGCCGAGTCATCAGAGATACGAACCGCAGCGCTTGAAGATCTGCTAGTCGAGAAGGGGATAGTTGACCGATCCCGTATTGATTCCCTCGTCGAGCGATTCGAACATGATTTAGGTCCCATGATTGGTGCTCGTCTAGTCGCGAGAGCCTGGCTTGAGTCGGAGTTCCAAAGCCGACTTGTTAGCGATGCAGATGAAGTGCTTAGACAAGAAAATATCCGTGGCGCTGAAATTGAACACGTAGAGGTCAAAGTCAATGAGCCGGGGGTCCACAATGTTGTGGTTTGCACCCTCTGTTCCTGTTACCCGTGGGCTCTCTTGGGCTTACCTCCGGCGTGGTACAAAAGCCCCGAATATCGCGCGCGGGTTGTCCGTGAGCCAAGAAAAGTCCTTGAAGAAATGGGCTTATCGCTCGAACCAGATACGGAGATTCGAGTGTGGGACAGTAGCTCCGAAACTCGATTTCTTGTTCTTCCAGAACAGCCTGCAGGGAGCGAAGGTCTGAGTATGGAAGACCTAGCAGCGTTAGTTACTCGAGATTCGATGATCGGGGTGGCGAAGGCACTGAGTCCATGACCGATCTTGAAGTTCTAGATGGTTCGCCCGCAGCACCACCGCGCGACAACGGAGAACTAATTTTCGAAGCCCCATGGCAGAGCCGTGCATTCGGAGTGGCAGCGGATCTAGTTGCCTCAGGACATTTCACCTGGAATGACTTCCGCGAATACCTCATAGAGGTCATTAGCGAATGGGAAGCGGTGGAACTTGATGAGCAACAAAGCTGGGACTACTACTCCTGTTGGCTCGCAGCACTCGAGCGAATACTCACAACGCGGGCGATTCTTGACGGGAAAGAATTTGAGATTAGGGCCGCCCACTACGCAAGTCGCCCGCACGGCCACGATCATTAACTCTCTGGAAGAGCGCCCCTAGCTGTTCTCAGAAGGATCGCCGGAATGCTCTTCCCACCACCAGTCGGATTCAAGCATGTAACAACGCTTTCTGGGTCCTTCCGCATCAATATCAAGCGACTCATAAGCGACGTCGCCGTCATAAAAAGCGACCATCCCCGGGTCATTGCCGGCGACCTCTTTGATGTGAGTATGAAAACACTCGGGATGTTGGATCGCTGCGCAGGCCTCGTCAACAGATCCGAAACTCCGTAACCAATTGAGTGTGCAAAAAGTCGGTGTCACGATCTCTATTTCTCCTTCGGAGCGCCGCATGAGGGCCTCGTTAGGCGTCATCCAGTGATGTTCGGTGATCTCACCATGGTCGATCGCCACTTCAAGATTGTCGGGGGCTTTAGCGAGAAAAAATTGCGTCGAAAATCGCTTAGGGCGTACGGCTGGAGGAAGCCAGTGAGCAAAGTGATGCAACGTTGCCTCAGTCAGGTCGATGCCAGCTTCCTCATTGGCTTCGCGAATAGCGGCCGAATGGAAGCCTCGCCCATCACTGTCATCGCAAACACTCACAGTTCGAGTATCAAGGCGGTCCTCGGGGTCCACCCGGCCTCCCGGGAACACCCACATGCCACCAAAATAGATTTTCGAATTTCGACGCAGCATCAGAACTTCGACACCATTCGCACCGTCTTTCGCTACCACCACTGTCGCGGCGTCAATAGGTTCGGATATCGAACTCACGAGCGATCACCTGTTCTTTCTATTAGACGTTGAGAGCCTGCATCCAGGCCAGGGAGCTGTTGGGTGACAGATCCTGTATGTGCGGCAGCTAATTTCAGTACTACGTCTTCCAGTTCCGCCCAAGAGGACACTCGCGGCCCTTCGATGTGGCGGTTATAGGGCTGGTCGAAAGTAAAAACGGTGTGGCCCGCTTCCCGTAGACCCTCGACATTGTGGGGTCCGTCATCGACATAAGCATGCGCAGCGACGTCGGGTTTCTCGCCCACAAAACAGACGTCACGATAAGGAATGCGCTTTTCATCTAACCATTGAGCAGTGTCCGCAATAGCAACAGCGTGCCCCCAGTTGACGTAGAGACGATGAGTCACGATTCGTATCCAAATCCCTGCATCTGAAAGACGCCATAAGGTTTCCGCGCACCCGGGCACGACCTCCATATCCCGAAACATTCGATGTTCCATGACAGCGATGCGGTGAAGGCGCTCGAAATCATCGGTCCCAAAACCCCACTCTCTGAAATCCCAACTGCGCTCTAAAGGCAATGATTCTTCGGCGATGCTCAGCTCTCTGGCGACGATTTCTCTAAATATCTCCGTGTGCTGCCCGCACACCCCATCAAGGTCGACTCCAAGAATGAACTCATTCACGACTGCCGCCTCCCAAATCTTGACCTCTTCGGAGGGGCCTCCTCTTTATCCGGGAGCTGAATCCAGGAGTCAGCGAGCTTTGCCTGACCCTCCATGCGAATTTGCTCGAGTTCCGTTTGAGTCCAAGGCGTAGCGCGTGGATCAAGCGCTTGATAGCGGGTTTCTATTTGATCAAGGTTCTCACTGGTAACGACACCTGCGATCAGTTCGCAGGGCTCCCAATTATCGACGCCGGTAATCCAAATGTAGCTGTCGGCAATATCTCGTAGTCTCAGCGAGGTATCGACTCCGTCAACTGATCCGACGACCTCGTTCAACCCAACATTTCCAAGTGTTGCAAGGTTCAACGCGATGCCGAATGTTTCTGGATTCTCTGGAGCCGCAGCAACCAATGCCTCGACTCTCTCCACTGCCAAGCTGTCCGCGATCGCTCCGTGAAACACCGCTCGCACAACTCCCTCTCCCATCCAGCGGTAAAGAAGGTTGCCGACACTTGCCGTTGGTAACCCGTCTTCCCACTGAACAAATCTTGTTGTCGAACGCTCGCTAGAGACCAGTACAACCGCCCGCTCACCTGATCGAAGAATTTCGTTAGTCAAGGTGTTTGCCATATGAAATGCAGCCACGTCTCGATAGTGCCCACCCATCCACCAATTCCTTAGCTCTAATTCACTAGCCGATCTGCCATCGAGAAGGTCAGGGTCTTCGACATAAGTAGGAATTCCCAGTCCGATGATTCTGAACGATGATGCACCAGAGTCGAGAGTTTGATTCAACGACCATGCTGCCTTCACGACCTCCGCATACTCTCGATACGTAAACCCGATCCCCATTAGGTCAACAAACAACTCTGTGCATACGGCGTCGTCCCACTCGTCGCTCGATAGCAAGTCGTCAAGTTGCTGTTGAGCTCTCGAGTTGGTGAACTCCCAGGCAAGATTCTTAACTCCAGCTTCGTACAGTTCAGGCAAAAGCTGGGCAATGAATGAAACGTGCTGACTGATGCCAATTTGGTCGCCTAACAGAACCAGCTGTTTTGAGCTCGCGAGTTCAACAAGATGCTCGGCTGCGGATTGCAAACTTGTCGTTTGCTCGTTCTTGGTTTCGTTGTTGTCGTTCATCTTATGCCTGTCAGGTATTAAACTATTTGAGTCCAACTAAGCTCGGCCGCCGCCGCAGCGTTGTTGACTGCGTTTTCGAAGTCTTGGACTGTGGCATCAGAGCTTCTAAGTTGAGGATCAAGTGACCACCTGCGTGCTTCGGCAAGATTTGTTTCAGTAACCCATCTTGGCAGAGGAGTCGGTCCGCGTACTTCCCGCGACGACTCCAAGAACACCCACCCCTGTGACAGTTGAGAAATATAGCCCCCATCAAGAGAGGTTGAGCATGGGAGTCGACCCACAAGGCCATTAGTCGCGTCAAAGGCCAACGGAAAATGAGGCCTGTTTTTGTGAGCGAATGCCGCGTCCAAATAGCCGTCTCCGGGAAGAGTGAATAAGCCATGCTCTCCATCTGCGGTTAATGGTTGATGAATCAGAACAGTCGTAGCTTGATCGGCTATAGCGCTGTAGACATGATTTCCGCAGCCTACGACCCGTCCGTCAACAATTTCGGTATCGATTCGATCGAGCAGCGAATGGGGTTGACGTTTAAGGCGGGTCAGGGCATTAGCAGTACGACTGAAAACCAAAGCCTTCTGCCCCCTGTCAACGAACTCACGAAGAAGAACATCAGCCATGTGTCGCGCAGCAGGTCCCTTTGCGCGCAAGTGTTCCCACGCGTATGGCGACAATAAATCAGCATCCTCTGTCACCGCATTTACGTCTATGTCGTAGTCAAGAGCAACTACCCGAAACACTGGTGTGTTCGGTTGCCGAGTTCGATTAATCGCCCAAACCGCCCTCAGAACATCGAGATACTCAACGTACGCGAAATGATGCCTCAATCCCCAACGAAATAAGGCCGAACGTGCGATTCCCTCATCAAATTGTTGTGCTGTCACCAACTCATCGAGCAACGACTGGTCATCAACACAGGCCCATTCGACGGCGAGCAGATTTACACCGGCTCCATTCACAGCAGGTATAAGTTCCTGCATGAAAATTCCTGTTTTCCGTGATGGGGAATTGTGACCCACAAACACAATTTCGTGATGAGTGAAAAGATTGGCAACGTATTTAATTGGTTCGCTTCCAGTCAAAGAAATTTCATCAATCACCGATGCGAGATGTCCATGGTCAATTGATGGAAGACGACGACGCTGCCGGAAATGTTCGATCGTTTCGAACATAGCGTCATCTTCAGAAACACTCACCTGACTGAGAGTACCCAGCAACAAAGCTGCATCAACATCCGTGCTCTGATATTCAACTCCTATATCGGTGCTAGCTGGGGTGTGTCCGACCTAGTGTGAAAGTGGTGTGTTCACAGGTCGAGGAAGTGATATTTGGATGACTATGCGTCTTTATGACACCGCCCATCAAGCCGTGGTTGACCTGGAGTTAGATAATCACGTCCGCATGTACGTATGCGGCATCACTCCCTATGACTCAACTCACTTAGGCCACGCAGCTACATATCTGACCTATGACCTCATTATTCGAAGACTCGAGGATCTTGGTCACACCGTGGAGATGGTGAGGAATGTCACGGACGTAGACGACAGCATCTTGCCCAAGGCGCGGGAACTTGGAATCGATTTCCTTCAACTAGCCGAACAGGAAATGGAACGCTTTGGGAAAGATATGGACGCCCTAAATATGCGCCCCGCGAACTTTGAACCTCGGGCCACTGAATCCATAGACAGCATGCTCGACCTGATCCAGCAACTCCAAGATGGTGGCCATACCTATGTGAGTGAGGGGACGACATACTTTGATGTAACAACCTTTGCTTCGTTTGGAAAGCTGTCGCATCTCACTGAAAAAGAGATGAAAGAACTCGCTGCTGAGAGAGGTGGAAATCCGGATAACCCTGCTCAACGAAATCCACTTGACTTTGTTTTGTGGCAGCCCAGCGCAGAAGATGAACCCAAATGGGATTCGCCCTTCGGGATCGGTCGCCCTGGATGGCATATCGAGTGTTCGGCTATGTGTATGAATGCACTGGGACAGACAATCGATATCCATGGTGGCGGAGGTGACTTAATTTTCCCGCATCATGAATGCGAGATTGCACAAAGCGAAGCGGTTAACGGATCGCCCTTTAGTCGCTATTGGGTCCATGCAGGTCTAGTTGCGTATCAGGGAACAAAGATGTCCAAGTCACTAGGCAATTTGGTGTTTGTCTCTGATTTGCGCGAGGAGATTGACCCTAGAGCAATCCGCCTAGCATTGATGGCCCATCACTACCGATCAGATTTCGAATGGTTCGATGATGAAGGACCCAAAGCACAAACTGATCTTGACCTGCTCATTGAGGCGTGCGCTATCACCAAGCCGATCAGCGATGGGCAGTTGATGGACGAAGTGCGTGAAGCTCTCGACGATGATCTCAATGCGCCGCGAGCTCGGGAACTCCTACTTAACTCAGCCCGAACTATTCTTGACGACTCATCTCAACGACACGAAAGTTGTGTCGCGGCCGCGGCCGCTTTGTGTGGAATCGAAATTCGGTAGTCACGTGTTTTCTTGAGCTACCCGATCACGCTGCCCAGCGGGGTTAGCCTGTGAACAATGCAGTCAATAGCGATAGTGAACCAAAAGGGAGGAGTGGGTAAGACAACCATCACTCTCGGCATCGCTGAAGCTGCCGCTGCGTCGGGTAACCGCGTGCTGGTGGTCGATCTTGACCCGCAAGCAAACGCATCGAGTGGCTTGGGAATCTGGAATGGCTCCCCGTCAATCGATGATGTGATGTCGGAGCCTCGAGCTGGTTCGGCCGCTGAAGCTATCTGTTCATCTCGTTGGCCTGAGGAACAATCGCGACCCGATCTCATTCCAGGTAGCCACTTGCTAGCCAATCGTGAGGCGCAGTTAGCAGCGGACCCCGTGGGAGCTCAAGACCGTCTGCAGCTAGCGCTCGCGGGGATTGACTACGATCTCGTGATAATCGACTGTCCGCCCTCACTTGGACTTCTGTCCATTAACGGACTGTTCGCAGCCGAACGCACCGTTATTGTTACGGAACC
>CEVW01002817.1_pt1 | contig 19161 bp, 22 predicted proteins | sample 427061 | NCBI WGS metagenome assembly CEVW01 (sample SAMEA2623774, study PRJEB7988) | marine metagenome | biome: marine biome (ENVO:00000447); feature: surface water layer (ENVO:00002042); material: "saline water (ENVO:00002010), including plankton (ENVO:xxxxxxxx)" | depth 5 m
CCTGACACAAAAGGTATCTTATGTTTAGATAAGGTTTCTAAATTTGCGTCATTTAATTTATCAAGTATATTCATTAACTGTCTAGCTCTAGCCGCTGAAATAGATTTACCTTTTAAAGGTTCAAATTCTTTTTTAAGAGTAGATAACATAGTTGCTGTAAAGTTAGCAACTTCATCTATTTGACTAATAGCATTGTAGTCTTCTTTTTGATTCATCAATGAGTAATAACCTGTTTGGTCTCCATACATTTTTTTAAATGTAGCAGGTTCTTTTTTAGCAATAGTACTCATAACATATTCTCTTGGAGCAGTATCACTTTTCTTTAAAAATTTCTTTAACTCATCATATTTTTTAGACTTTAATAAATCAACTGACTTGTTATACATGCCATAATCCATACTATCTTTTTTAGTATTTGTTCTAGCAATCTCTCTAGCAGCTGCGCTTTCGTCTAATTCTTCTAGAGCTTCTTTTATATCTTTACCTTTCATAGGCATTTTTGATGGTAATTGATTCATTGGTACACTTCTACCCATTTTACCTATGATGTAACCTTTTTTTCTATACTCTTGAGCTCTGTTTTGGAGGTCTTGCATGTAGTCTGTATAATAAACCATTGCTTGTCCACCTGGTTTACCATAAGTTAACATAAGTTTTTGAAAATGACCTACTGCCTCGTCTAATTCTTCTTTGATACCTAAAATAGATTTAACTGTTGATACAGATATCTTTAATCTCTTTGCGATTTCTTCAGCAGACTTACCTTCTTGGTCAGCAGTAAATATATCTTTCATTCTGCCTTCGTCTAGTTCTACGCCTTCGTCTGGATCTTTTTCATCTAATACTAATTTAGATAGTACGTTTATATTAGCATGTTTAACTGCAACTTTAGTAGGCATATCTAATTTTGCTAACATAGCTTTCACGCCAGGAGTGACATCTTTCATGGTCTTTTTAGCCCATACTTTTTTGATGTTATCTAATTGGTCTGGTTTAATTGTACCCATAAGGCCAGATTCAATTAAGATTGAATCGTTCCAAGCCTCTGCCATTGTTTTTCTATATCTTGTCATGTGTCTATTAGGATTGTAAGTCTTTTAACATTTTCTCAACCGCCTCACTTAACTTACTTTTCCACTCCTCCTTAAATCTTTGTTTATATTTATCTATTGTTTCAGCTTCAGTAGCCCAATTATTTACGTCTTTTTCAGATATTTTATCATCTTTTATCTCTTTATAACCTACTGTAGGCCACCCTCTCTCTTTAACGTCAACTGGTTTAGCTTCTGGCTTCTCTCCCGGTGTTATATCTTTCGTATGATTGGCGTAATCGTGGCCAATTTCAAATGCTTCTTTTTCTAATTTCATTGTTAATTCTTTCTTTAAATCGGCAAATTTCTTTTCAGAAATAGCCTTAAAGCCATAGTCAATATTTAAATTGTGTTCTCGTACTGCAACCTCTTTGTCAGAAGCTATTGGTATACAGTCCCAAATCCATGCTTTATGTAAATTATTGTTGTTATCTTCTAGTACAATGTAGTTTGTACCTTTTCTTTTAACTGTTCCTTGAATATCTTGTTTTGTGTAATCAACCTTTTCACCTATATTGAATATCATATCTCTTAAATATAGGTCTCTTATCTGTTGTTGATCAAATTCTTCCATGGTTAACATACGAGTATCACTTGTTCTATCAAAATTGTATTCTATACTAGCGGCTATTCTCATACCTTTTCTTACATCTTTCATTAAGTCACTAGCGTTTACACCAGTAGGTAATCCTCTTTTAAATGCCTGTAAATCGTTAGCACTAGCAGCTGCTCTCATCTTACTTGCTGACATGCCTGTAGCTCCCTCTGCGTCTGGATCTCTTTCGCCTGCCGATAACACATTTATGTTATCAAAATTGTAGTAACCATGTCTTGATCTTACATCGTTATATTTGTTTAATATTGTTTCAAACTCTCTTACTCTATCACTACCTACAACCATAAAGATTTCTGTATAACCTTTGTTGTGTAAATTAGTAGCGATATCCAATATCATGTTTGTTCTATTAATCTCTATATTTCTTGCGTGAGAAGGAAACATCTTTTTCATATACGCCAATTTTTGTTGTGGCGATAATGGATTTTTCTTACTGTCTTCACTTCTACTCAAATAAATTTTGTGGTCATTTGCTCTTACAGATTTTACTTTTCTAATAAGTTTCTCATGACCAATGGTAGGTGGATTGAATCTACCAAATGTGAATGCTATTGTCTTTCTTGGTCTTCTTAAATCTTCGTTTACTTCTTCAGGAAGGCCTGCGTCTCTAACTGCTTTTCCAAATACACCATAATCTATACCAGCATGTTGAGCTGCCTTATTTTTGGCGTCTTTCATTCCTTGTTTTAAATATTTTATATAAAGTTGTAGACCTCTTCCCATTTCTTTACGTCTAATTGTTCTTCTAATTAAATCGTCCCATGCTGAAGCAATTGATTCTAAATTCATATTATCAATCTGTTCAGCTGTTAAACTTTTTATCTCATCATCGGTAACTTTACCGTCATCTAATATCTGTTTACATTTTTTATAAAATTTTAGATAGTGATATTTCTCTAACATTTTATAGATAACATTTTTAGGTAATCTATTCTTAACTCCATATTTTCTAATTTCATCCGGTGTCATATCACCAGCGAATGCAGCTCTTCTATCTGCGTCAACGTTATCACCTATTTTTATTATCTCTTTAATACTGTCTTCTATTTCTTCTAACTTTTCATTTATTTTTTCTTGTAAGTTTAATATATCATCTGGTTGTAATTCAACTAACTCATGGTAATCAATTATATCTCGTTTCAATTCTCCTTTTACTACATCTAACTCTTGTACTTTTCTTTCAAACTCTTTGATATATAAGTTTGTATCAAAAGTAAAATCATCTGGTCTCTTTATAAACTTATCTTTTTCTATATCAAACACTGCGTCTGCTTTTTTATTCTGATCGTCATATGTTTTTTGATCTGTTATAAAGTAGTAGTTAATAGGGTGTTTAGTTCCAGGTATTAACTTACCTTGTATGTTTTTTGGATTTTTTGCTGACAAATATTTTTGAGAAAGATTGACTCTTTCGTCTTCTTGTTTGTCCTTTGGTACGTCAAACAATATATTAATGTCCAGATCAGCGTCATTTCTATATCTCTTTGTAAGTATAGAACCTATCAATGCTATCTTGATTACTGGATATTCTTTCTCAAATACTTCTATCTGTTTATTAATTAATTCTTTAACACTTGGTTTTATTTTAGGGTCTTTACTATCAGCGTTATCAAAAACACCAGGCGCATATGTACGTCTAGGTATATCTATGATACTCTCTTTGATTAAGTAATCTTTAAAAGTTTTCATATTCTTTTTTTCGCTTCTAGTTCTTTTGCTATCCATTGTTTAGCAATATAGTTATTAGGGTTAGTTCTTATCTGTCTTCTAATATATGATGAGGCCGTTCTAATTGTATTACTGACAAGTTCAGCTTCTGATCTGTTATTGTCAATAATTAACATCTTATTCGGACTAAACATATTTTGAAAAGACCCTATGTTTTGTTGTACTTTTTTCCAACTATTCTGTACAATATATTCTGGTATTGATCTTGATCTAGTCTTGTTTCTTTCTATGGCCACCTCTAAACTTGTGTTTACGAATATCATATAACAATCGTAACCGAGTGCTGATAACATAGAATGTTGTCTAGATATAACTGTCTTATCACGACCTGTTGCGTCTATGACTAAACCCAATCTACCTTTTACATATTGATCTAACGCCGAGCCGGCCGTTAATTTTGCTCTTGCTCTAACTTGGTTTCTAAAATATTCTTCCTCGTCTGGCATTTTTAAAGATAAATTTGCCTTTAACAATCCTCTTTCAAAGATTGTATCAGAGTTTACTATTTTAAGACCTGTTCCAGCAAAGGCTTGATTCGTGACAAAAGTTTTTCCCGAACCTGGTCCACCTGCTAAGAAGAAAGCTTTAAATATTCCTGGGTCGTATACGCCCTCGGATAAAAATGCTGTGACTTCTTTTAGTGTTTTCATATTAACTGTTCGCTTGTGCTTTAGCCGCCTCGTCTAGTATTTCTTCCATATCTTTAGCATAAGTTCTTATTGCCTGCATAACTGCAAAAACACCTTTTCGTCTTCTTTCAGTTAATACACCATAGAAACCTATATCTACGATATCATCATCTGTCACTTCCAAAATTTCTTTTGGTGTGTGGCCAGACATTACGTTTTGTAGAATATACATTACACCTCTTGCCTCATGTGAATCAGCGTCTACTTCAAACAACATTTTGTCCTCTTTCAATGATGGTATTATCCAAACTTGGCTAACACAACCATGTATTCTGTATCCGTTAATTCTTTTAGATTCATCAAGTTCAATTATACCTTTACCTTGTTCAAGTAAATAGTAAAATTTTTCTTTTTCCTCTAATTGAGAAAAGTTATGACCCCATGTCCCTAATTTTTCTTTTATTGACATGTCTTCTAGTTTAGTACCGTCAGCTAGATCAACTCCTTTTCTATCTTCATTTAGCACAGGTTCTGGTGCTTCTACTGTATCACCTACCGACGGATTTGTCGGAAACTTGATACCATTTGCTTCGTCCATCATCTGTTGCTCCTTTTCTGCTATTGCTATTTCTCTATCCAAACTCTCTTTGGTAGATTTTGCAATCGCTTTTGATAGTTTTTTCATTCCACCTTTTATATACATTATATTACTCCTTATTAATTGTCCACCTTAGCGCCAGCTCTCCACTGATAACAACTCCAGTATCTTGCTTTCCATTTCGGACCTGGATTGGCACAGTTGTGTCTCGCTCTAAAATTTTTTCTTCGGTTAGGGTCGTCTCTTTTGATTTCCATATTCGGATCACCAAAGCCAACCTTAACTATATTACCCTTGTCGTTCTTTACATAAACATAAAATTTCTTTTTACCATCACTTGAACGAGTTGGATTATTTAATTTCACTTTTTTACCCTCGTGCTCTGCTTCTTCAACCACGAGATCATCGTATTTCATATTCTCACAAATAGAATCGATTTCGTCTAATTTATTTTCGTACTCTTTAAATGTTTTCATTCTTTGACCTTATTTATTATCTCTTTAGCTATCTCTTCCGGCTCTGCGCCTTCAGCTTTAATTTCAACAAAACCATCGTGATCTCTATAATGTTCAATCACCGGTCCTGTTTCTTTTTTGTATAGTTGTATTCTATGTTTAATAACTTCAGGTTTATCATCAGCTCTACCTCTTGCTGTTAGTCTTCTTATAACTTCTTCCTCACTAACATTAAGATATACTATCTTGTTTATGATAATACCTTTTTCATTCATATCTTTTACTTGTTGCATGTATCTTGGAAAACCATCAAATACAAAACCATCTGCTTTTGCAACGGCGTCAAATACAAGTTTCTTAACTATATCATTTGGAGCAAAATCTCCCTTACCTAAATTAGTAAGTCTTTTACCCATTTCACTACCACTTTCTTTTTCTTTTCTTAATAGGTCACCTGGATATATGTGAGCTATATTAAATTCTTTTGTTAAAAATTTGGCATACGTAGACTTACCACTACCTGGACCACCTATTAAGATAATCTTTGGTTGTCTTTTATCTTCTAAAAATTTAAATATATAATCTTTAAATCCTATCATTTTTACCTTTCATCAATATTACTCTTTTCATCCAAGCCCAATCGCCAATCTTATGGCATGTTTCTTGTATTACTTTTAAAATTGTAAGTTTAAATTTTTTCATTATCCTTTTACCCAATCTTTAGCAATAGTAAAGTTTGCTCTACTAAATTCTAATCTATCTACTAGTTTAACTGCACCAGCTGATCTGTTTACTGCAACATAACCCTCTGGATTTGTCACTCTGTAACCATTACCTGTTCTAATAAAGTGACCAATACTTTGTATTTGTGATAACTTTGATATTAGAAAATTCTTTGCATTACCTAAACTAACATGTGAAGCTATTGCAAAATATAATCCTGATTCATTTCTATCAATAAATTTTAAATTTTGTTCTAATAAATCTCTATACTTTTGTTTACCTTTTGGTGTTTTTCTTTGTGCTATTTCTTCTACTAAAATATTTTCGTAGTAATCTCTAAACATTTTCTGTAGAGTTTTTACTTTGCCCATATGACCTTGTGTGTTTTTAATATAGTGGTTAAAGAAAGCCTTTAATCTAAAACCTACTGATAAAGAATCATTTGACCTTGACATTTCATTTAATATAACAGACGCCTTACCTAAAGAGCCTTCAGCCATTCTAATTAAACCATCAAATCTTGCCAACTCTCCACTAGTAAATGTAGATGAACCGGAAGTATCAGTATAACCAGCACTTGCTAAAAATACCGATGTACTACCTGATCTACCAGATATAGTACCAAAACCAGCACCTAAACTTTTCATATCTTTACCTGTATAACTTGTATGAAATACTATTCCCATTCTTGCTCTTCTAATCTTTTTACCTAGAATAGAGTTTACTGGTGTTGCATATGTGATTGTGTTAGGTGTGAAAGTAATCATAGATTGACCATCTATGTTTTGTATTTTAGTATCATTTGTAAAGAGTAAATCTCCTTGATAGATACCTCTAATTCTTAATTTTTTTAATTCTCTTAAACAGACTTGTAATTTATCTGCAACAGGTCCACTATGATTACTCATAATGTCACCCGATGTATAATTGATTTTTGGTTTGACGTTGAATACTGATTTAGTACCAACGAAAAATTTACCGTTCTCTGGATTAATACCACACACTATAGCAGGCGCACCGTCCCACTTGACAGACATATTAACTTTTCCACCAGAGGACCCTGCTAACATGTTTCTAATTGACTTTAGAAACTTTATAGCATTATCTCCACCTCTAGCACCTCTGTTGATTATGTCATCTTCAAGATGTTCTAAATGTGTGTTCTTTTCTTTTGTTATGAAACCTTTAAAATTAAACATTTTCTTTCATTTGTTTCCATAAATTAATTCACTTTCTCATTCAATATATCAATGATTACTTATATTTATACTAGTATAACTTGCCAAAAGGACCAAATTGTGACCCTCTTTTCTCAGCTAAAAACACCATATCAGTAAGCATTTTGTCTCTTTTTGCCTTTGGAATAGAGTATATACAGTATAGGAAATCTAGTTCCATTAGTTTAGTATGTGATACACCGTTCTTTAAGTCAGCACTATTGTATGACTTTACCATGGTATCAAGAAATTTACTGTCTGATATACCCGTATCTGTATATCGGTTTACTACTCTAAATCGTTTTAGGTATACCGATTTTACCTTAACAAAGGCACCAAGTGATTTAGGATATTGATTGTGGTCATTTACAAAGAATAACCTATTATTATTTCCTACACCATACTCGGCCATTAATCTTGCTAGTAAATCTACTGGTACTTTTCCTATACGAGCTGCACCAGCACCTTTAAATTTACCATCAAATTTTAAATTCTGATTAAATCCTTTTCCGTTTTGTCTAATCTGAAACTCGCAAACATCGTTAGCAGATTTTATATCTATTCTCATGTCAGCAGATACTAATGTCTTATCTGATTTATTACCCATTTTCATAACTGACCTATCTAACTTCATGGTAAACTTGGCGTCTTTCATTAATGCATTTTTAGTATTTACTTCCTCATATTTTGCCTCTTTACCTGAAACTTTTTTTAATGATATACCTGCCAATTTAAATTGACTATATAAAGTTTTCATTACATCATTTAATTTAGATATAGATACAGAGTTACCTTTCATTGCATTATTAATAGTTTGTTTCACATTGTTTTCATTTTTAATTAACCATATATCGGCAGGGTTCCAACTATCCTTTTTAGATATTTTAAATTTATCTCTTATTAAATTAGAGATATAATCCATAAAACCACCGTCTCTGTTATATTCTGTCCATGATTTACCTCTAAACACTTCTAATAGTTTTTTCTGTTGTGCATAAAAATTATTTAACCATTCATCTTCAACTACATCTGGATATATCTTAACTAGTTCTTTAAACTTTCTGTCTTTAGATATATCTTCAGGACACTTATACTTTATATTATCTTTTAATGCTCTTTTAATAATCCATAGAGAAGCATTTTCTTGCATAGAAGTGACTCTTGCGTCTAATTGTCCTACAGATTTTTTACCTGTTTCAATAAATCTAACCTTATAACCTTGTACTATAAAGTCGGCAGACTTCTTAGCACCTTGTTTAATCTTTGCTGTGTACTTCTTTTCTAGTGTAGGTAGGACTTTTTTGAGATTGTCTGGAGATACTTTAACTATGTATACTCTAGACTTTGTGACAGGTTGGTCGTCACCGTAATATGCACCCTCTACCATCATTGATAGTAAAGATGTAAAATCTTTCTTTATATTAGACGGTACGTGTTGTGTTAACGTTGATAGTGTTGCTAAATTATATGCCATATATCTCTCTCATAACATATTTATAAGAGAGAGGCAAGTTAATTATTCCATAAAAATCTTGGAATACCACCATTCATTTCCCAAACTCTATGTTTGTTTTGAAATTTGACTAGTTTATCTGCGTCTTCCTCAAAGAAATATGTACCTACTATATTGTTTGTAGGTCTTTCTTTGACTTGCCACAATATCTTACGGCCACGTTTAACCATCTTTTTTGTATAAGATAGTTTACCATATTCACTGTCTGCTTTAGGTCTCTTGTCGCCTTTTGAAAATCTAACTTTTTGTTTCTTAGCCATTATCTTATTACTTTAACGTCACTTTCTGTTACCACAACAACCCTAGCGCCACAAGAAAGCAAAGGTTTATCATTACCGCCATAAACAACGGATGACGGACCATCAATTTGTACTTCGTGACAATAAGTGTTATTTTTTCCTCGCTTAATTGTAATAACTGGATCATCTTTTCCATGTTTCTTATTACTCCTAATAACATGTTGGTTTACATGTATGTACGTTTTCGTCATACTTTGAAATCTGAAAACTTATCATAAGGATTTTCTTCCTTTTTCGTTTCAGTTCCCTTATCTACTATATTTTGTGCATTGTTTTCCACATCATATAATTTCATTTTGGCTCTATCTACACCAACTATAAATGACCTATGCATTGAAGGATCATTATATCTATTTTTTAATTGTTTGATTTTCATTTGACCTAATTGTTCTAGTTCATCATTTGACATCAAGGCAAACATAAAGTCTGCTGTTGCCGGTAAACCAAAACTTTCAGACGTATCTTCTAAACCAATATCTGTACTTACGAAACCACTTCTTGTTGTTTGTGTAGCACTGAATATTGGTAAGTCAAATTCTACTGCAAGACCTCTTAGCTCTTCAGCAATGGCCTTGATATAAAAATAAGATGATATATTACCACCTTTAAATCTACTTGATGAACATATATTTAAATAATCAATAAACACTACCTCTGGTTTAAATGATTTCTTTAATGATAGTTCATTTAATAATGCTCTAAAATGTCCACTATGAGCAGACGCTGTTGGATATTCTTTGATGATTAATGTACCATTTGTTTTATCTTGTATCTTTTTTAATCTGTCGTGATACATATCTTTTGGCATGGCATGGAGATCGTCCATTGTGACATCTAATAAGTTTGCGTCTATACGTTCAGCAATTCTTTCCTCTGCCATTTCTAAAGTTATATACAATACATTTTTACCTTGTGCAAGAAAACTAGAAGCTACGTGACACATAAACAAAGATTTACCAACACCTGTACCTGCAAGTGCTATGTTTAATGTTTTACTTGGTACACCACCTTTTGTAATTCTATTAAAGTATTGTAAATCAAATTGAAATCTTTTCTCTTTTGTGTGATAAAATTTGTATCGTTCTTCCTGGTCTGCAAGGTAATCGTGACCTATATGATTGTCAAAAGAAACTGCCAGAGCCTCTGATAATATATGTGGTATGGCCTCTGCATTTCTTGTCTTATCTTTTTTATCTAATATCTTAATGCCTTCTAGTACTGCATTGTGAACAGCACGGTCTTTACAAAACTTTTCTGTTGTATCTACCAACCAATTCTCGTCAACATCTTCAGGACTTATTGTAGATAATAATTCTTTTGTGTTTCTAACTTCATCATCGTTAAGGTCTTTTCTATGACCCATTTCAACTAGTATAGTTTCTTTTGTAGGTAAATTATTATACTTGTGTATAAAAGAGTTTATTTCTTGAAACAATATATTTTCTGATCTGTTAGTAAAATATAATTCTTTTAAAAATGGTATTGCCTTTCTCATGTACGGCTCATTGTACATAAGGTTTCTTAATATAGTTAGTTCTATTCTCTCGTTATTCAAATTCTACCTTGCCTGCGTTAAGTTGTTCTTCCATTACTTCTATTAAAATGTCGCCGATATGATCTATAAACTCTTGACTATCTACATCTTTGTTTTCTGGATTACTTAATATATCATAATCAAACTTCATTGGCAAGTTACCTTTGGCGTCTTCCTCTTTTGCAAACGCAACTTTACCATACTTGTAGATTACATTTCTGTATTTTGGCTGAAGTAATTTTATAGCTGTGTAGTCTGCACCAGTTTTTTGTGCATATACAAACTTTTTATTCTTCGTCTGATCCGTATCGGAATTTTTTGTTGGCGTATTCATCTATTTTTTTTAATATCTCCTTTGTAAAATATTTTTCTGGATCATCATTGATAGACTTACCAAATACTTTACTGCCATCTGGCATTTCAAATCTTGTAGATACTTTCTTAAAGATACCTGCTTTTTCAGCCATATCTAAAAGACCATAGTACTTATCAAGACCGTGTTTGTATGTTAGTTTTACGTCTATTTGTGCATTTTCTTTTGTTAATCTAGATTTATAATTTTTACAATGGATAATATTACCAATTACCTCTGTGCCGTCTTTTTCTTTACGTTTACCTAGGTAGATAATAGATGAGGCAGCGTATTTTAAACCTGAACCTCCGCCCATTTCTTTTTGTGGAAACATGGAACCAATTACATCGTAAGTATGATTGGTCATAATCATAGGTATATTTGCTTTACCTAATTTCAATGTCAATACTCTAAACGTTGACTTAACAATTTGTGATCTTGTCATATCTCTTGTTTCTTTACCAGCGGCTGTATCTTCCATTTCTTTTGTAGTAGATAACATACCTAAACTGTCAAGAACAAACATTAAAGGTTTTCTTTTATCCTCTGGTTGTTCTAGATATTTGTCAACTATTTTTATTGATTGATTTCTAAATTCTTGTACTGTAGAGACTGGTACAACTACCATTCTCTTACCATCAACACCACGACCATCTATCATATCTTTTGAGATAGCACTTTCAGATTCAAAGTAGATTACTCCACCATCTTTATTCATGTCTAAAAAATTCTTAACAATACCTAATGCAAAGAAAGTTTTACCTGTCGCAGCTTCTCCAGCGATTGCTGTAATTTTGTTTGAAGGTAGACCACCATAGATACTACCTGATAATAAAGCGTTAAATGAATAGGAACCTGTGTCTATAAAACTGGTTACATCTGCCGAATCAATACCATCACTGACTAGACCTGCATATTCATTGCCACTTTCTTTAATAACGTCTTTCAAAAAATCACTCATAATTTCTCCTAATATATATCATTTGTTTAAATAAGTCAAGCCTCAAACGTCTTGTACGCCTTAAATTTTAGTTTGATTGGCTTAGGCGAACCCTCGTTCCATAGTCTTAACTTTTTGTCTTTTGGTACCCAATCTTTTGGTGGTTTCTCAAACTCCGATGGATCAATCTTATTCCATAGGTGTTCAACGAGTTCATCACCATGTTTACCATTACTGAATACGAAGTTATTGGAAATATTATTACATACTTCACATAGTTTTTCATAGTTATATTCACGGATTCTTTGGAAATCCCAATACTCCTTTAAATCGTAGTAATCTTTTTCTGAAATCGGCATTATCGTATTATGTCTATTTTTGCGTCTGGTGTCCATACTTCTAATTCAGTTCTTAATCTATTTTCTTGTTTCAGTTTATTATAACGATTCTCAGCTTTCTTTTTCCACCAATCTATAATATTATTTAGGTGAAATTTGTCCCAATTATCGCCTTTAATTATGTCGCTAGTGTTACCCTTTACTATATCTAGATAGTTCTTGATACCATAATCACTAACATAATATCTTTTTCTCTCTGTTAATTTTTTAGCATTACTAATGGTTGTATTAAATCTTTCTAAATCACTTTTGTTTAAACTTCTTTTTACTAAACCAATTATTGCTGTAGTTAGTTTTAACTTTCTACTAGAGGCGTCATCTTTAACAAGTTTGCCTACATTGTTTTCAACAAACGTTGCAAGATCATGGAAAGGTTTACCATGTATCAAAGGTATAAAATCACTATCAGTTAAACCTTTATATCTTAAATATGGTTTCATACCATCATATTGACTAGATGATTTACTATTACCATATAAACTTGTTGTTTCAAATAATGCCAAGTTCATACCATATTTTGCATTTAACTTTTCTCTAACTGTATGAGAACAACATATAGCGGCCAACAGTTTACCACCAAGGTAATTATAACCGAAAGGTTGTGTTGGTACTATGACAAAGCCCATGATGGAAGTTTTATTGAAACTTGTTAATTCTGGTACGTGAGTTAACAATTCATTTCTTGGTTTCATATTAATAACAGGAGATCCACATCTTATAAAACCTACCCATTGGCCACTATTCTTTTCTTTCACTGCGATTTTTAAATTCTTACCAGGTACACTTGACATATTAGTGTGTGAAGATGTCATATTTAATAACGTATCATATGTTTCATTATCTGGTTCTAATATCTCAAAGTCCATGTCTTTAGGTGACATATCAAAATTGGAATATATGGTACTTTCTAAACCCATGCCAGGCAAAGCAGTAGGTACATGTTGTATTTGTGACATCTTTTGATCTCTCATATATTCATCTATACGACCAAACTTTTCAAAATAATCGTTGAATATACCAGCACAATATAATGCTTGTTCCTGATCTAAAGTTTTCATTTTCATACTATACCACAATTAATTAAATTTGTCAACCTGGTTTCCCCATACGTCCCAACCAGGCATAGAAGTTCTAGCAAATAATTCTATACGTGGTAAATCGCCACATAAGGTTACTATATCATTTCTTATTCTATCCGGTTTTCTACTATGTTCTCTACGTTCCTCTACAACTAATCTATCTACATTGGCACCAACTCTTTTTGGTTTACCTTTCGTTGCAAGTATACAAGTCTCTGTATTGGCTCTTGTCCAATAACCTGGACCTTTAAAGTAATAGTTTTTAATTCTGTTTTTATTTGTCTTCACCCACGTGAAGCCTACCGTCTTGTATTCAAATCCCCATTTCTCAACTATAGGTATTTGTTTGTGTAGTAAAGGGTCGGTACACCACATAAACAATACACAATTCTCATCTGCAATATCTCCAACTGGTAAATTCTCTATGTCTTTCATAGTCATAGTAGGATAATGTTTATCAGGATTTGTTTGTGCATTCTCATTATTCCAATTCTGAAAATGCCAAGGAGGATCGGCGTATATTATATTGTATTTCTTTTTAATATCCATAACTCATAATTAAATACCTACTAAGCAAACATATCAATATAAATCTTGGTATAGACCAAGAAGTTTTTACAGCGAACAACATTCCCATAGAAAATGCCCAATGTAAAGTTATTAAAAAAATAAATGATATGTCTAATGGTTTCATAGTTTGTATTCAAAATTTTGAGTCTCATCGTTTATATGTACTTGTTTTGCACCGTTTTTAATGTGAAAGTGCGTGGCCATAGGTGTAAGTGGTGATAATGTTACCAATCTTTTAAACTTATTTTGTATAGCCCATTCTTTTAATTTTAAAATAATCTCTCTACCTGCACCTCTCTTACGAGACCATACAGTATATGCAACCACAACCTCGCCACGTTGACCATCTTGATTAGCCGCCTGTGACATGTAATCCATTTCTCTTACAGTATATGGTACTTCAGGACACAATGCAATACAAACAATGGCCTCTATTTCATCATTGTATTTTAGACCAAATATTTTTCTACCATGCATTATTCTAAAACCTAAAGTTAATTCAGGTCTTACAGGATCCTCTGATACATCAATGTCATCTAGTTCAACTAAATCTGTACCTTTGACCCATTTAAAAAAGTCTTCTAACTTATCTTTATATTTTTTCATCCAAAAAATGCCTCCAAGCTTGCTTTCTTTTCTTGCGACCAACCAATTGATTGCAATATAAACCTCATAGGGTCTAGGAAAGTTTTTTCAAATTGTGTTTCACGATCTATAAATTTGTTTAAATCAAACTCTGTTGGTAAGGTTGTGATATAACTAATCACATCAAATCTAAATGGATTTGCCTCTACCAATTTTAAAAACTTAATCTTATCTCCTTCTTGTATGTAAGGATATCTATTTTGTAATTTCATTTCTCTAATCTTATGGTTATATATTAGACTACCTTTCACGTGTATTGGTGTTCCCTTACTGAATATTGTCGCTGGGTTTCTATACTTGTTAATATTATTACATGACCTAGGAAAAGCAATTGCCTCTGGTGGTAGTTCGTCAAACTCTTTTTTAAATTCTGCAATATAATTTTGTAAAGTTTCTTCGTCTTTATTCATTATAATTTTTATTGCCTCTTTAATTTTAGTTCTACAAACTTGTGGTGTTGAAGACTTAACTGCCTCAATACCCATAATCTTTAATTTAGGTTCTGCAAGTCTGACACCCTCGTCATCTAATACGTTTAACATATATCTTTTCTTTGCAACCCATATACCTTTGTTGGCGATTACTTCTCGTTTCATTACCATACAATTTTTAAATGCATTTGAATATTCAGCCAACTCTGCAAAACACTTTTCAATATATGGTTCTATTCTACTCTCAACAACTCTATCAATAAAATTACATATTTGTTCGTTGTTCTTACCTTTGCAAGTTTGATCTACAAGTTTATCCATTGTCACATAGATACTATCTGTATCAGAGGCCACAATATAATCATACTCTGTTTCTAATATCTTATTCATATATTCATTTACTTTTTCCTCAATAAATCTAATAATGAATTGACCTGCTGTTGTAATACCACTCGCTTGTCTTACATCATAATATCTAAAGTATTGGTTACCAACTGCACCATAAGCTGAGTTCAAGGCAATCTTTCTTGCCCATTGTATATTATGACATCTAGCAATTTCTTTTGATAACTCTGGTGTTGGTGTTTTTTGATATTCTTTTTTCGCCTTAATCATTCTTTTCTTATAAACGACACGTTCATTGTACATTGTTTCCATCATTTCTGGTAAGAAACCTTGACTATCGTTTTTAAACTTGGCACCGTTTGGTGTTATACATGCGTTCTCATCTTTTAAATGAGATAAATCTATTTTCTTTTTTAACATTTTATTTACAGAAAGACCAGAGCCATCATGGCCTATAATCTTCTCTGGCGAAATATTATATTGTATAATGATATGTGGATACAGTGAGTTAATATCAAACGAACATACCCACTTATGCTGACCTACAACTGGATCCTTAACGTAGGCGCCTTCATATTTTGTATCTTTATCGTGTTCTTCTCTTGGTGGTATACATATATTTTTTGCCAATAAATGATTAGCAATCAAAGTATCCCATACTCTTACTTGTGAAAATATATCATCATAGTTTACTTTTGATTCATATGCAACAGTTAATGCTAGTTCAATCAAACCAAGTTTATCTTCCAAGGCGTCAACAATTTCTACGTCTTGTATATTATAATCAATAAATTTTTGAAAGTCTTTTGTATAAAATTGTTTAAATGTTTCATATGGATTTTCATGTTTCTTTTGACCAAGTTCTATCTCACCAATATAATCTAATCTATAACTTTCTTGTCTTGTTGGTATAAACCATCTATAACAATCAAGATAATCTAACATTACAATACCTTTTAAACTGTATGTTGTTTGAGGTCTACCTCTTACCATAATCTCGTTTTTCTCAATCATATTCCAAGGCGACATTTTGTTTGCAACCTTTTCATTGGTAATTAATTTAATTCTATTCATTAAATAAGGTAAGTCAAAAAATTTAGTATTCCAACCTGTGATAACATCTGGATAGTTCTTTAACCAAAATTTCATAAACTCCATAAGTAAATGTTTTTCATCTTTACATCTTACATATGTGACATCTGGTCTATCTGTCTTATACTCACCAGTTCCCCATGTTAATATTTGTTTGTTAGATTGGTTTTTAACTGTAATACAAAGTAATTCTTCTATAGGATTTTCTACATCTGGAAAGCCATCTTCACAAGTAGTTTCTATATCTATTGTAAATATTTTAATATACTTTTTATCCCACTCAATTTTGTTAGGAAATTCTTCGTTTATATACTGATAATGAAATCTCTCTAGACCATAGATAGGAGAGTTTTGAGTTGCAACATCACGTCTAAATCTTCTAGCGTCATTAATGTTTTTAAATTTTATAGGATTTAAATTTCTACCATCTAAAGTTTTAAATTTAGATTGATTTTTTGTTAATGAATATAATGTAGGACCAAAGTCTATCTTTTCTTTATAGTCTTTGCCACCATGTATACCTCTGACTAGAAGTTTACCTTTATGTTCTATTACTGACTTATAAAAATTCACTTAAAGTTCCTCTCTGATACGACTCAACGTTCTTTCTATTATACTCATAATCTTTGGATAAGTCAAATGGCATTTTCTTTGTTTCTTTATAATCTTTCTCACCTGGTTTCTTTATTCGCCATACTAAATCACTGTCTTTTGGATATTTTGTAGACCATTTAACAGTTGATTCTTTTAATTTTTTTCTATCTTTTTTTGTCATAGGATAGATGTATCTAAACTGTTTACCCTTTACTCTACTTAATTCTAATTCTTTTAATTGTTTTGGATTAGGTCTATGGCCATATTTTAAACCATCTTTGTTTGGTAGTTTACCTTGTATAGTTCTTGGATGTATTTTCTCACCTGATTTTGAAACGTATGTATCTGTAATAGAGAAACCACCATATAAAAAGTTAGCTGCTTGATATACATAACCAGGTTTACCTACTAAACCATCTGCCCATGTAAACAGATATTTAATTACAGTATTTTCTTTTAACCACTTTATGGCTAGTTTTAATAATTGTGATTCACTGTTTCTAGGCATTTTATCGTCCATACACATCTTACCAATTTCAAAATAATCTTTAGTATCTAATTTAGGAAACAATTTTTGTATTGTATGTTTAGGTCTTGTTCCCCAGCCAAACGTAATAACACCTACCATCTTATCATTATCATAACAACCTAGATAATGTTTTGTAAGTTTAGGCATTACAGCTGAATAATGCCTTGACGCCACGAAATTAGCAGCGTCTATCTTTATAATTTTTTTTAACATCATATATCATCTGTCGTCAAGTAAGTGTAAAGTTATACCGTCAAGTTCTTTTGTTAATGAAATTTGACAACTCAATCTACTAATTCCTTTTTTGTAATCTTTTTCATATTCTAATAATGATTGTTCAGCACTATTATAATTTATTTCTCCTAGTTTGTCAATCCAGGCATTACCTACATAAACGTGACAAGTACCACAAGCACAACAACCACCACAATCTGCCGGTATTTCATCTAAAGAAGCTTCTTTAGCAGCCTCCATTATAGTGAAACCTGGTGGCACTTTTACTTGGACTTTTTCGTTATTAGTCCTTATAAAATTTACCGTTATCAATTGGCCTCTGTTATTAAACTTTTCTTTGGTTGTAATATTGAGCTTGTATTCTGCTCATATGATTTTAAAATATTGTCTTTAGGTTCTGTCATAAAAACAATTTTATCTTTACCTACAGTGACAGTATCTTTTTTGCCAAACGCATTATACAGTGACATCATCAATTGTATTGGTTGTCCTGGTGCTGTTTGTTGAGGTATGATTACGAAAGGGTTTTTGAGAGAAACTCCTTGGTCGTTTTCACCTACTTTGGCAATTACATCTTCGCCTGTAGATAGTCTTAATATTTTCACTTTGTCCATAATATCTCCTATAGTTCTTTATAACATAGAACCTGTGAAATGGCAATGTTATATGTTTGGTCCTTTGTCAACCGGTTTTAGTCTTCTACTCAATACAAACGTTCTATTAGGGTTGACACTAATATTCATTTGTCTCATTAACTCACGATTTACCAACAAATCGGAGTGTGCTCTTGGTCTATTATCTAAACCAACTTCAACATCTTTATATGTGAAACCGTTAAATGTAATATCCATAAGAATCGTTGGTCTTGTTTCAGATGGCTCTTGTCCTTCAGCATTTGCTCTAAAGATTTTAGATGTACCAAATCTTGGTTTACTATAAGTTTTGCCATCATATTTCCATTTAACAATTTTATCTTCACTTAAAATTTTATCGGCGTGTAAAGCACATGCTTTCGCACCGTTACCTGTATCAAATTTTGCTCTAACTTTTAAACCATCTTCTAGTTCTATTGTTTCTAACCAACCACTTTCTATTAATGATTGTCTATCCCAATTAGTTCTATCTGAAATATAGTCTACTAGATAGTCCATCATTTTTTCTCCATCAATTCTTCCTGATGGTTCTGGATCAGAATAATAATCTTTGTATTGGTAACCTTGGTAATCTGCACCTGATCCTGGACTACCATTGATTTCTAAAACGTATGGTTTTTTGCCGTGTACAATGTGGTCAACACCTACCATATATGCTTTTGAAGCACGAGAAGATTTTATAATAATATCTCTTTCTTCATCATTTAAAGTATATGGTTCTGCCTCAGCACCTCTATGTGTATTTGACCTAAAGTCATAAGAGCTGTGAGTTCTTTTTGTACTTGCAATAATTCTGTTATTTACCACGAAAGTTCTTACATCAAACTTAACGTCCATAAATTCTTGTATTAATAATTCAGCATTTAATTTCCACATCGCCTGTACTGTTGCAACCA
>CEVW01004480.1_pt1 | contig 19101 bp, 16 predicted proteins | sample 427061 | NCBI WGS metagenome assembly CEVW01 (sample SAMEA2623774, study PRJEB7988) | marine metagenome | biome: marine biome (ENVO:00000447); feature: surface water layer (ENVO:00002042); material: "saline water (ENVO:00002010), including plankton (ENVO:xxxxxxxx)" | depth 5 m
GCATCCACATTGCGGGAACGCCTTTAGACATATTTCAAACCATGCTTTTTTAACTTTTCACGCATATCGTAAATATCAAGGCCCAGTTCTCCGCTGGCTAATCTTTTGCGTTTTTCGACCTCTAGTTTTTCTCTCTCTTGGGCAAGCTTAAGCACATTTTCAGCTTCCGAGTGTTTTACAATACATACCCCATCATCGTCCGCTACAATGATATCACCTGCATCCACGGACGCTCCTGCACATACAACGGGAATATTTACTGAGCCGACAACTTCCTTCACAGTGCCTTGTGCGTGATGAGCTTTGCACCAAACCGGGAATTCCATAGCTCTAAGATCTGCAATATCCCTGCAGCCACTATCTAGAACTAAACCCTTACAACCTCTAGCCATAGCTGATGTGGCCAATAGATCGCCAAAATATCCTGCGTCAGAAGGAGAAGTAGTAGCCATAATCATTACATCACCTGGTTTGATTTGCTCAATAGCCACATGGATCATCCAATTATCACCTGGTGCTGCTAAGATAGTTATTGCCGATCCAGCTATTCGCGTACCTGGGATTACAGGGGATATATAACTCGCTAATAATCCTTTTCGCCCCTGTGCCTCATGAATGGTTGATACTCCGCACTTGGCCAATCCATCAATGACATTTTGGTTGGCGCGATCAAAATTTTGAACAACTACTCCACCCATTATAATTCATCCTTACAAATGGGATATACAGTTTCAAAAGCTTCAGCATACTCTGCGGGCCTTCCTCCAGCCATACCACCTGAATTTCGTCTAAAATGATTTCCTCTATTTTGAGCAACATTTGTATAATAATTCCACAAGTGGTGCTGTCCTTCCATACATTCTATAGCAGCACGCTTTTTATCCCATACATCTGTAATATCTAAAAAAACATCTGGTTTCCAACCCATTTGCTCAGTTTGATGGGGTTCAAAAAGATAAAGCTGAGGGGCACCTAAGACTTTTTCCCCGGGGTTGTGTCCCCATGCTTGCGCTATCATGCGTGTTTCGATAGCGACTTTAGTCATCAACATGTGGTCAGTGTTATATTGATCATATTTTGAATGGCTCATCATAAAATTAGGTTGTATTTTTCTGATTAAATCCACAATTTTATATTTTGCTTCCTTATTAATTTCCAAAGGGTAATCACCGAGATCGAAGAACTCGATATCATGAGCATCTAGGGCTTTCGCTGCATTTTCCGCTTCTTTTCGGCGGTTATCCTTAACTTTTTCAAGTGTCATGCCTTCTTGTTTCCAGAGCTTTGCACTTTCACCTCGTTCCCCATAAGACATGCAGGCGATTGTTACTTCGTAACCCAATTTTTGATGTAAAGCTATTGCTCCCCCACATCGCCATACAAAATCAGCAGCGTGTGCAGAAAGAATTAGTGCTGTTTTTTTATCCACCATGATTGAGGTCTCTTTCAATCTTATCTAAGGTTTCCATAGCCGAAATAGCATCAGTTACGCACGCATTCGGTTTGCGATTTTCCTTAATTGCCGAAATAAATTCACGGTCAATTAATTCTATGCCATTATTTGAAACGGCGACATCACTAAGGTCTATTTGATTATTGTTGCCATCAAAAAGATCGTCATATCTTGCTAAGTAAGTTCCATTATCGCAGATATATCTAAAGAATGTACCAAATGGGCCATCATTATTAAAACTAAGGGAAAGCGTACAAAGTGCGCCATCAGTTGCTTTCATGCCAATGGACATATCCATCGCTATCCCAAGTTCAGGATGTATGGGCCCTTGTAATCCATAAGCTTGAACTGCTTTACTACCAGTTTGGTATTGGAAAAGATCTACGGTATGACAGGCATGATGCCATAAAAGATGATCTGTCCAGCTTCTTGGTTCTCCTTTGGCATTTGTGTTTGTTCTGCGAAAGAAATACGTCTGAGCGTCTAGCTGTTGCAATTTTAAATCACCGGCTAAAATCTTATTTTTGATCCATTGATGGGATGGGTTAAAGCGGCGTACGTGGCCAGCCATACAGGTCAAGCCGGTCTCCTTCTGCTTATCAACCACACGATGGCTGTCTTCGAGGCTATCAGCCATGGGAATTTCTATTAAGACATGTTTGCCCGCGTTCATGCACGCTATCGCTTGCTCGGCATGGGCTTGGGTGGGGGTCGCTAGGATAATTGCATCGGGGTTGTCCTCAGAAATACTCTCCTCAAGAGTAGTTCTTGCGTTAGGGATGTTACGTTCCTCAGCTAAAGATTCGATTTTCGCCTTGTTAGGGCCCATAACAGAGCTTACTTCAATACCTTCGATATTCTTTAAAGCATCAAGATGTTTAAGGCCAAATGCACCGTAGGCACCAGCAACACAGATTTTCATAAAACTTATCCTTTACTTGTATTTTCTAATATGATGTGACCAACTGCCGTGTTGGAAGCTGGAACATGATAATGACGATGCACTTCAGTAACATCGTCGTTTAGTGCACCGCGCATTATGAGCCACATAACCATTTCAATTCCCTCGCTACCAGTTTCACGAAGATATTCTAAATGTGTAATTTTACTTGCAGCTACAGGGTCTTTAGTCATTAGGTCTAAAAACCTAGCATCCCACTCTGAATTAATAAGACCAGCTCGCTTATATTGTAGCTGATGGCTCATACCTCCTGTACCAAAAACCACGACGTTTAAATCTTCTTCGTAGCTTTCAATAGCACGACGGATAGCCTTGCCAAGTTGGTAACATCGATTTCCTGTTGGAGGAGGATATTGAACCACATTGACGCAAAGTGGGATAACAAGAGCTGGCCATTCATCTTTTGGCCCAAAGTCACCGAACATTACTGAGAGTGGTACCGTTAGGCCGTGGTCAACTTCCATTTCGTTCATTATTGTCATGTCAAATTCTTCTAAGACCAGAGATTGAGCAATGTGACTAGCCATTTTTTGGTGGTTTTTCACAACTGGCACCGGTCGTGGTCCCCACCCTTCATCTGCTGGTTGAAATTCAGCTGCGCAGCCTAATGCAAAAGTAGGGATGCACGAAGCATCAAAGGCAGTGCAATGGTCATTATAAACTAGAAAAATCACATCTGGCTTTTGTTTTTTCATCCACTCACGAGATTTTTTAAAACCTTCAAAAACAGGTATCCAATATGGCTCGTGAGTGATTTTTGTATCCATGGCCACACCAATCGCTGGAACATGGGAACAGCCAATTCCTGCGGTAATTCGAGCCATCAACCTTTCTCCCACTCTGATTTGGTGCGGTTTCCTTCTATTGAACGTCCACCGTTAACCATCATTTCTCTATAAGCCTCAACTCCCATTCCTGTCATCCTACCTGCGAGATTTTGAAAATTTATACCGTCATTTGCTGCCAATTTTGAAGTGTAATAAATATTTCCACCCAGTTCGAGGAGCAAATTCCAATTCCGGTTTAGAACAGCTTCTCGTTGTGGGTTGGTCATAGGGTATTTGTCCAGATATCTTTTCTCATCAGCATTAAACGCGTCCCTGTTTTTTTGTAACCGCAAAGAGATACAAAATTGATTCAAATGGTAGCCTTCTCTTGAGCGATCCGCATCAAAAACAAAAGTTCCTGGAATATCATCATATTCTTTTTCGGTCATAAGGTAGTATTACCAAGTACAGAGTGGGTTCTCGTCAGAACTATAAAAACAGTCAGACGCTTTGAACATATTATGACATTACTAAAAAATCAGTGCAAGTTTTTAATATAAAATGGGAGTAGAAATAATCCAGATTACGCATTAATAGGATCCCAAATGTTTATATTAAATAAAAATAATTGCAAAAAGGTGGATAATACTTGACTTTGGGATCCATTTATGGGTCATTGGTATAGAGTATTCCTTCTCTTTAATCATATGTAAATGATTTCAGAGGAGGGAATTCGAGAGATCTATACTGGTTACATCCGTGGACTGGGAAGTTTTTGTGATTAAGTGGGCTCGTGAATTACTCGATAAGAGAATTTGAACCTGATCTGGGTTCGTCAGAGCAAAGAAATATGGAGGGAAAAATGCTCAAGACATTGAAAATGGCCACATTTGCTACAGGAATATCATTAATAGGATCTCTGGCAAATGCGGAAGTAAATCTAACTGCGCATACTACCGCGCCAGGTACAGCAGTTCAGCTAACTGTGACTGCGCTAGGTGAGTTTGCAGCTGAACGCGGGATCGCAAATATTCAAATAAAGGATGGCCAGACTGGCACAAAATACAATCAGGCTGTGGCTGAAGGAAAAGTTGATATTGGTACACTTCCATTCATATTGCCATTCGTACTTTCAAAGGCAGCGGGACCTTATTCCAAAATGGACAAGGCAAAAGGGGCTGAACTTGCAGAAAATATTCAGTTACTTTACCCTTATACATTAAGTATATTCACGTTATATGCTTACGATGCTAAAGGCATTGACGGCTGGAATGATTTAAAAAATCTAAAGATATTAAACGGCCCGCCCAGAGGTACTGCGGCACTTAATTCGAAAGGCATACTTAACCTGATGGCTGGGTTAAAAGCGGATGAGGATTATGAATCAGTAACTGTCAATTGGAACCAGATGCCTCAAGCAATAATTGAGGGTACTGTTGATGCCGTGCTTGTGCCTGCAATGTTTCCTGGTCCTAGAGTAACACGTTCAAGTGCTGCAGGTGCAATGACTATGTGGTCAATGCCTAAGGAAATTTTTGAGGCTGAGTCTTCTCAAAAATTTCTCAATAAACCAGGGTCTTCACCTTACGTTGTTCCGATAGAGGATATCCAGGCTGCTATGGGCCCCGGTTGGACTATCGTATCAGAAGACAATATGTTTCGAGGTCTAGCAGTTCCAGGTGGAGACATGGTTCATAAGGATATGGATGAAGAAATTGCTTATCAACTTACAAAAGCCCATATTGAGAACATTGATAGAATTAAGGGTCTTGCACCTTTTATGGCTAACCTTAATCATGGTGTGATGGAGCGTAGAGTTCATGGTTTATGTGGGCCAAATCCGGTTAAATTTCATCCAGGGGCAGTTCGTGCTTGGGAAGAGGCAGGCCATGCAGTTCCTGAATGCGCAAAACCCTAGTATTTGATAAAGGTATTTTTGGGCGGTTATCTTGGCCGCCCAATTTTATTTGGTTGATTACCTGCTTAAATTGCGGAAAATAAGTCGATGAATGATAAAAAGGTAGGACAAACGACCACCAAACAGGGTGCGGATTTTTTCATCGACCGATTTGCTTATTGGCTAGCACTTTCATTCGTCGTGATAGGCTTAATAAATGTAACTCCAGCAATCCCTGGCTGGGATGAGCTTTGGAAGAATTTTACTGGTAACGACTTTTTCAGAATAAGGCGATTTCCCACTGAGTGGTTTTACCCAATCGTATTTTTTTGTATGATGTTAATTGTCACATTGAACCAATCAATATGGAAAAGTTGGTATGATAAAGGTGTTATAGCTAGACGGTTTGGCCTACTTTTTGATTTCGCACTAATAATTGCAGCAGCAGCAATATCCTTAACTTACCTCATAGAAATTGAGGCGATCTGCCTAATAGATGTGTATACTGGAGATCGGGAAAAATTGGTAGCAAAAGCATTACAAGCAGAAATTGATTTTGCCGACTTATATGGGCTACCTACCCCAACGACGGCAGACGATCCTACGTGTCAAAATACAACTGGCAATTGGCTGCTCCTCATTATGTTTGGCGCGATATTTATTTTCCTAGGTTACAATATAAAGGTTTGGGGATTTCCGTTAGTTTTCGTCTCTCTTTTGGTTGCGACATATACATTTCTTACTGTAATGAATTGGTATTTCTTCGGGGCTACAGGCCAAAACAAGTATCTTATCACGATATTAAGTAGTGAGGAGGTCAGAACTCTTGGAGCAGGTAGGGAGTTGGTTTGGGATGCTCTTACTAATCAGAACGCAGGTCTATTAGGACGCTTTGTAAATATACTTATGTTGCTAGTTTTCCCCTATATCATCCTTGGAGCTCTTTTTGGAAGATGCGCGGGTGGCCAGGCACTAATTAAGTTAGCTTTCATCTTAACGCGCAATTTGAGAGGCGGTCCTGCCCATGCTGCAATCGTCTCTTCAGCAATGTTTGGGACAATAACTGGCGGCCCAGTAGTTAATGTTCTATCAACTGGGGTGCTCACTATACCCATGATGATAAAAAGAGGGTTTTCAAAAGTTTTTGCTGGAGGTGTTGAGGCAGCGGCATCTTCTGGAGGAGCTATTATGCCACCAATAATGGGGGTAGCTGCTTTCATAATGGCTTCACTTACTGGAGTTCCGTATCGAGAGATTATTATTGCAGCTACAATACCGGCACTTTTCTTTTTCTTTTGCTTATTCTTGTCTGTGATTTTTCAGGCTCGAAAGCAAAATATTCAACCCGTCGGGGAATTAACAGATGAGATGCGGTTAAGTAACCAAGACCGTCTGCACCTCCTTCAAATTTTTGGGCCTGTTTTACTTGTTTTATTACTGTTACTGACACCTAAGGATGGTGTCGCTTGCAGTTGGTATTCCTTATTATTGGGATCGGTTGCAGAAATCAAGAATGGTGTATGCGAAGTCACGTCCATGCCTTGGGCAGTGCAATTCTTTCAAAATATAGCTGGAGATGCTGGGTCTGCGGGCTGGTTAGCAGTCATCTTTTTACTCCTTTTAATGTTTATTGACAGAGATTTTCGTGCCAAACCGAAAAAAATTATTGACGCCTTATCTAAGGCGGGGATTTCAATTTCGACTCTTTTCCTTATGTTCTTGGCGGTTACTGTAATAGATGTGTGCCTCAATTTTACTGGCCTTGCAAAATTTGTTGCTGTAGACGTCTTAAGCTTTTTGAAATCATTTGACGTTGTTACAACGTCTGCGTTCTTTCAGCTATTTGCTCTTCTGTTGACAATGCTATTAGCTGTATTGCTGGGAATGGGTATGCCTGCAGCTCCAGCTTATATAAATGTAGCACTTCTTATGGGGCCGATGCTCGTAGGATTAGGATTGGCGACTTTTACCTCGCATATGTTTGTATTTTATTTTGCGGTCGCTTCTGCAATTACGCCTCCCGTTGCATTAGCAGCGTTTGCAGCCACAACAATAACTCACAAGGATCCAATGATGACTGCTTTTTCGGCCGTTAAATCTGGGATCGTAATGTTTACCATTCCTTTTGTTTTTGCAATTTACCCTGAACTTTTGTTAATTGATGCGGCTATAACTGATCCTGCCTCTGGAGAATATTTGAAGGGGTATAGTGGTACAATTGATTGGAGTTGGTTGTGTTTCCTAATGGTTAGGTTGGCTTTGGCACTTTATTTGGTTTCAAGTGCATTGGCAGCATTCGATATCAAGGCTTTATCTCCCATTGAGATCTTTCTTCGCATATCAGTCGCAATATTGATTTTATCCAAACCAGTCGAGGTTTATATTGCTGCAATCATTTTTGGGGCACTAATTATCGGGGCCCATTCGATGCGCAACAGAAATAATTAAAAATTCAATAATTTGATTATATCGTAAAAATGTTGAAAATAATAATGGCAGGGCTGAGGTAAGATTAAAATGGCAAATAAGCCCAACTTTATTTTATTTATCACCGACCAGCAACGTTTTGATTATCTAGGATGCTATGGTCATCCTATTTTAAAAACTCCCAACATCGATTGTATGGCTAAAGAAGGCGTGATCTATGACAGGTTTTACGTTTCATCTCCAGTTTGCATGCCAAATCGTGCTAGCTTAATGACTTGCCGAATGCCATCTAGCCATGGAGTCAGATCGCTCGGTATTCCTTTAGGTCTTGAACAAGTTACATTTGTAGAACTGTTAAGAGCAGCTGGTTATCAAACTGCACTAATTGGGAAAAGTCATTTGCAGAATGTTACAGATTGGCCGACCCAGTTTGAAAAGCGTGAGTATAGGCCTGGTTATTCAATACCGCCTGACGGTATGCGGGAAGCAATTAGATCTGATATTGCTTCTGAACTTTATCACTATGAGCAGCAGAAGTTTTGGGAGCAAGACAATCCTAAAGTACCCACTCCTTTTTATGGGTTTGATTACTATGAATCGGTTTTAAGGCACGGTGCAAATAGTGGTGGAGATTTTTTGGTCTGGTTAAAAAAGAATGCGCCTGATGTTTTAAATCTTATGGGTCGAGATAATCAATTTGAGCATAATTATACCTGTCCGCAAGCAGTGAGAACAAAAATACCTGAAGAGTATTACTCTACAAAATACATAGCAAATCGGGCAAGCGATTGGATTAAACTGAGGAAGGATAAGAGACCTTTTTTCCTGATGGTTTCATTTCCAGATCCCCATCACCCATTTACTCCACCAGGCAAGTATTGGGATATGTATAGGCCAGAGGAAATGCCAGTTCCAAAGGCCTTTGAAATAAATGATTGGGAAGCTCCAGAATATGTAAAGTTAGCCGAAAGTGCCAGAGCTCGTGACAAAACACTAGGACAGAGTTCTGGTTATTCAGTTGCAGTATCAAAAAAGGAGGCTTTAGAGGCAAGGGCTCTTACATGTGGAATGATTGCAATGATTGATGATGCTGTTGGGCAAGTAAGGAATGCAGTAGCTGAAACTTGTTTAAAGGGGAGCACTGTTCAGATATACACCTCTGATCATGGCGATCATCTGGGAGACCATAGATTGCTCTTTAAAGGTGCTGAGCAGTACGACACTCTCACCCATGTTCCGTTTATCTGGTCTGATCCAGAGGGATTGCACGGCGAGAGGACTCGCGAAATTGCTCAAACTCATGATATTGGATCCACCATTCTAGAGCGAGCAAAAATCGAACATCCAGAAGGAATAAGTGGTCAAGTAATGTCTGTTGCTGGGGGGGCAGGGAGAGAGGCAGCTTTTATCCAGTATGACAATCAGAGGACACAAGAGGCTTTTGGCAAAGAACCAAGAGTGCATACAATTATTTATAACGATTGGCGATTGTCGCTATATAGAGGCATTTGCAAAAATGAATTATTTAATCTCAAAGATGATCCTGGTGAGATGGATAACCTTTGGGATTGCAAAAAATTTAGTTCAATAAAGTTTGATTTAATTCAGAAAATGGCAGAACTACAAATTAATGCTGTCGATCGAGTGCCATTGCCAACCGCTCAAGCCTAGTAGTAATAATTTCTTAAAATTAATTAAACCACAGAAAATTGGCTAGCTGTGAGAAGTAATAGTATGCCAAGTGCAGGGAAATATTCATTCTATTTCGTTCTCCAACTCCTTTGCGCACTGGATGTAATAATGTCTTGTAGGGCAATTAATCTGATTTTCAGCATGCAACCGGAGTATCTTAGCTTTAGTACTCTTGGCATATTTTAGGTCCTGATCAGAGAAAATTAGTCGGTCAACAAGTTGCAAAGCCCATTGAAAGTCTGAAGCAGATATTGATTTTTCAATCTCTTCCTTTATTACTTCTATACCACCTAAAAGACTTATTAGACGCTTTGCTTCATCTTGAGGAGGCAGGGCACTTAAGGAAGTCGGATTGCCATCGAACCAACCCATAGTGCCCACAAAATATGCCCTTACTGCATATTGAATTCTTCCGTAATATTCACGTAAATAAGGTTTCTCGGCTAACCTCTTGGGTAATTTTATTTGGTGTGCAAGTTGATCTATTGTGAGACCGGCATCCATTCCATTTCTCGTTTCATTGACTACGTGACGAATTGCATCACGATAATCGGTTAAAATTTCTTGAATAGTTTTCCAGCCGAAAATAGCCTTGGTGTGTCCTGGTCCAAGGATTTCAGGCTTAAAAGACATCAAAAGATCCATTGTATTAGCCCAAGTATCAAAGTCTCGATATTCAGTACCGCGGATTGCGTAAAGATTGGGGAATGATCTGTAGAAATTATCACCACTTAACAGCAACTTTTTCTCGGCATACCAAACTATCATATGGTCAGGGGTTTCCCCTGGTGCCATAACTAATTCCAACTCTATTCCGCATGTTTCTAATTTCTCAATTTCATTTGAGACCAATCTAGTTGGTGCCATTATGCCAGCGCCCATACCTTTTAAAGGTCGATTACCGGGCCCAACGCCAATACCAATTATTTCATCTGGATAAGATAATCCAATGCCAAACTGTCGTTTAGTTCGCGTTTGCATTGCCTTTGTAGGGCGTGGATGTTCTGTCGCAACAATTAAAGGATCTTCAGAAGACTTATGGCTAGCAAGTATCTCTGGATTACTACTTCCGGCAAAAACACTTGCTCCTGAAACGTGGTCTCGATGAGAGTGAGTAAGTATTATAGTTTTGACAGGGAGTTTGGTAATCTTTCGGAATTCAGCTAATATATTTTCGGCTGCGGAAGTAGTTTCTGTTGTGTCTACAATTACAATGCCATCATTTCCAATTATCATGTAAACATTTGAGGCCGCGAAACCAAATGCTTGATAAACATTATCGGTGAGTTTTACTATTTCCCTTTTGAAATATTCTGGGTGGGCTTTAAGCTCTTTATGCATTGGTATTCTCCTTACGGTTAAAAAGGATATTGCTCTAATGAGGAACTAGTAATAATTAATGATCTTGAATAATATGTGCTAATTTTTGTTTATCCACTCTGTTTGTATATTGCCGTAATTAAGCTTTACTGGTCTAATAATTATAATTTTGGGATCCTGAATGCAAGAATATTCATTAAAATTTAAATTTTCAAAATGAATATATTGTGTTGGGATCCCAATAATGCAATATTAAACATAAATTCCAGCTGTAATTAAGAACTTATGGGGTAAAATGTCAAAACAGAATATATTGTTCATCATGTGTGATCAATTAAGGTATGATTATCTTGGTTGTACTGGTCACCCATATATAAAGACTCCGAATATAGATGCTCTTGCTCGACGTGGGGTAAACTTTACAAATACTTTCTGTCAGTCACCAAGTTGTGGCCCATCTCGAATGAGCACTTATACTGGGAGGTACGTTTCTTCGCACGGATCATCTTCTAATTGGGCCCCATTGAGAGTAGGCGAAAAAAATATTGGCCATCATCTAAATGCTCTTGGAATGCGAACTGTATTGGTTGGAAAGACTCATATGATTGCTGATAAAGAAGGTATGGAAAGATTGGGTGTCGATCCAGAAAGCTTTATAGGTGTCCATCACTCACAGGCCGGGTTTGAGGCATATGAACGTGATGATGGTGTGCATCCTGATGGGATGGTTAAGCCTGACCTCAAATACAATAAATATCTGAAATCAAAAGGTTACAATGAAGATGATAACCCTTGGCACTGGGCTGCCAATTCTGTAGATACGGATTCCGGAGTTAGATCTGGGTTTTTTAATGATAAAGTTGATTTGGCAGCACGAGTTTCGGATGAAGATTCTGAGACTCCATATATGACCAGGCGAGCAATTGATTTTCTTACAGAAGAGGGAAATCAAGAGCCCTGGTTACTTCACCTGTCCTTCATCAAGCCACATTGGCCGTATGTTGCCCCGGCCCCTTATAACACGATGTACTCATCTAAAGATATCATTCCAGCAATTAAGTCAAAGGCAGAATTAGAAAACACCAACCAACTTTTTAAACATTTTATGGAAAGGGTATCAGGGAAAACTTTTGCTAAGGAAGTTGCGAGAGAAACTGTGATACCAACTTATATGGGGCTTATTTCTCAAATTGATGATCAGTTGGGTATTCTCTTCGATTTTATGGATAAAAAGGGGCTATTAGACAATACTATGATTATTTTTACTGGTGATCATGGAGATTATCTTGGCGATCATTGGATGGGTGACAAGGATTATTTTCATGATCAAGCCGTCAAAGTTCCACTGATTATTGCTGACCCAAGTAGTGCTGCAGATGGTACAAGAGGTAGTAAAGACCAGTCCCTTGTAGAGTTAATTGATTTGCTTCCTACTTTTATTGAGTATCAGGGAGGTAGTGTGGCTAGAAATGTTCTAGATGGCTGTTCACTTCTCAGCAAAATTAGGGGTAAAGAAACTGAAGGGACCAAATGGAGAGACTATACTGTCAGTGAATTTGATTATTCGTGCCAAGTTTTTCGCCCCAAGACAAATAAGACCCCGTTGGAATGTCGCTCCTATATGGTTGCCACAAAAGAATGGAAATATATTTACGCACCAGGGTTTTCTCCTGTTTTATTTGACCTCAAAAACGACCCAAATGAGTTAGTAGACCTTGGGCGGAGTGAGCAACACCAAGATATACTCTATTTAATGTTCAGCAAACTAGCCGAATGGTCACTTCAGTACAGACAGCGTGAGACTTGGTCTGAGGAGCATAATGAGCATATGACCGGTATTGAAGAGAAGTTGGGAGTACCCATCGGCTATTGGGATGAAGCTAGTGCTGAGGGGAAAGATCCAAGTATGCTGCCTGTGAGAAAGGCAAAAAAATAAATAAGCTAGGCAGAGGGGTCTGTAATAAATTTAATGGTTAGTGAGGAATTATTAAGTCAAATGTTACTTCTTCTAATTAGCTAGCTGTCCGCTATCAGTTTTTACTCCCATCTCATACCCAGAATAACTTATCAAATCAGATAGTGTGAGTTCCTCATGTCTTTTTTCAAAGAGTTCAATGTACTCGATCATCGTATTAGAATGCTCACGCATTACCCCTTCTGCACGAACCCCATCACCAGTTCTGATCGCGTGATATATAACTTTATGTTGGGCATTTCCCAGTCGTAGCCTAAATAAAGTACGTTCTACACCCTTGGTTGTTTTTATTGTTGTACGGTCAAAAGCCATTGACCCAACCTCTAGCATTGGAAGGTGATTAATTTGGTTACAGGTAAAGCCGACAAAGTCATTTCCGCAGGACTGTAGTATCGTTTGGTGGAATACCGCATTCTGTTTTTGTAAATTGCGAATAGACTTATCGTCCAGTGCTTCTAGGCTGATTAATTTGTCAATTTCATCTATCGCAGCCTCGAGGTTCGGTAAAATTAAGTGGCGTTCAGATGACTGGGCTATCAGGCGGGCTCCAAGGCTTTCTAAATGGCCACGAACTAAAACTGCTTCCTTTATATCTTCTACTGTAGGGCTTTGGACGAGATATCCTCTCCCATCACCGCGCCTCAAGACTCCCTCTCTCTCTAATAGTCGTATTGCTAACCTAACCGGAGTACGAGATACGCCATGAGTATCACAGAGTTGAGCCTCAGATAAGCGCTCTCCTTCAGAATATTTGCCAATTAGTATGTCATGCCGAATTTTCTCAGCAAGTTCAATATCAATAGATTTCATGTTGTTAGTCTTATTTATTGGGATCCCAAAGTCAACAAAAACCCAAAAAAATAGAAAAAAGCACCATTATAACTTGCAATGGGATCCCAATTATGGAATCACTAGTACTAGTTGAATGATTAAGTCGGACATTCAGAAAAAATACTATTTTTGGGATCCCAAATTATTTAATCAATGATAAGGAGAATATCCATGGTTATAGTCAACCCAAAGAACAAATCGGTAGAGTCATTAGAAGGTATTCACCTATATCATGGAGCTATATCGAACTGTTCAATGAGAGTAAGGATGGCTCTCGTGGAGAAAGGGCTACAGTGGACCAGCCATCATATTGATTTGAAGAAAAAAGAAAACATCACAGATGAATATTTTGGAATTAATCCAAATGGTCTTGTACCAACCTTAGTAGATAACGGAGTAGTTCATATTGAGTCAAATGATATAATAGACTATATCGACCAAGAATACCCGAAGCCATCATTAAGAGAGACGAAAAGTGAGAGCGAGATGCTGGATTGGCTTAAACTCGCGGCATCTCTTCATGTCCCTGCGGTAAAGCCTTACGTATATGCAACAATGATACAAAAGAAGGTGAAAAAAACTGCTGAGGAAGAGAGGAAGTATGGGGAACTTCAAAAAAATAAAGAATTAAAGGAGTTTCATTCTAAACATTCTGGGAACAAAACTTTTGGAAGTTCTGATGTGGAAAAGTCTTTTAAGCTTCTCGAAGAGGCGTTTGGAAAATTAGAGCAAACATTAGAGGGCAAGGACTGGATTATGGGATCTAACTTTACCTTAGCTGATATATCTTGGATCCCTTTGCACTTTGTTTTGATCGGATGCGGATATCCTTTTGAAAAATATAAAAACATCACTCGCTGGGCTCTACAATGTAGAGATAGAGAAAGCTTTAAGGATGGTATTCTCAAATGGTGTCCAGACTTCTCAAAAGTTTGAAATAGAATATGCCGTATTGTGAATAGAAATTGGAGACTAATTTATGAGTGATAAAAGTAAAATGGAACCTTTGAAGCATTATATTAATGGAGACTGGGTTGAAACTGAATCTGGAGCTGTGTTTGATGATATAAATCCGCTTAATGATACTCTTTATGCAAAGGTTGCTAAGGGAACCGGAAAAGATATTTGCGATGCTGTGGCAGCTGCAAAAGAAGCTTTTAAAAGCTACCGAGAAACATTGCCTTCAGAAAGAGAGAGGTTGCTTCTTAGAGTGGCAGAAATAATGGAAGTACGGAAATCTGATTTGATTAACTGTTTAGTGGATGAGATTGGATCGCCAATACAAAAGGCAATGTTTGAGTTTGGAAAAGGGTTAACAATGGTGAGAGCTGCTGCAGGCCTTTGTCGAAATGTTCGTGGAGAAACAATTCCCTCAGATGCGCCCGGAAAATTTTCTATGTCTTTAAGAGAGCCATTAGGTGTCGTTGCGGTGATTACCCCATTCAATGTCCCTCTTATTAAAACGTCTAGGCTAGTTGCGAATGCATTAGCTTTGGGGAACACGGTTGTACACCTTCCATCAGAGATGTCACCGCATCTGACGATACTTTTTGCAGAAATTGTAGCTGAAGCCGGATTTCCACCGGGCTCATATAATGTTGTAACAGGATATGGTAGTGAAATAGGAGATGAATTAACCGGGCACCGCGATGTAAATTTTGTGACTTTCACTGGATCCTCGGTGGTAGGTCAACACATTAGCGAAATTTGTGCAAAGAATAAAACACCAAAAACTTTAGAACTTGGAGGTAAAAGTCCAACCGTAGTTTTGGCTGATGTAGACCTTGATAAGGTGATACCTCTTGCTGCTAGATCTATTTTCATGTTTGCTGGTCAGGCTTGTATAGGTTCGAGTCGGTTTTATGTTGAGCGACCGATTTTTGATGAATTTGTAAAGAGATTTTCTATGGTTGCTTCAAAAATTGGTATGGGTGATTTGCGTGATCCTGACACTGTTATAGCGCCAATTATTTCTCCAAGACAGCGTAATCGAATAAAGAGTCACATTGAAGATGCTGTTAAAAAAGGGGCTACTATCGTAGTTGGAGGTGAATGGGAGGGTAATAGATGTCAGCCTACATTACTCACTGGGGTTTCAGAAGATATGACGGTCTGTAAGGCTGAAACTTTTGGTCCAGTAACATCAATATATCCAATTGACTCCTATGAAGAGGGATTAGAAAAATCTAATGATACGGAATATGGATTATCATCAGCCATTTTTACTAAGAATATTGATACTGCCTTTCACTTTGCAAAAAATATAAGTGCCGGAATGTGCCACATTAATGGGCCAACAATACATGATGAGGCACATGTTCCATTTGGCGGAAACGGCGAAAGTGGTTTTGGGAGAGAGGGCACCGACGCCGATATGGAAGCTATGACTGAATTAAAATGGGTTACTGTTCAATTATGACTTACAAACTTTATCATCATGGATCGTCTGTATGCGCCGCTAAGGTTCGGCTGGCCATGGCCGAGAAAAACCTTGAGTGGGATGGCGTATATATTGATATTCTTAAAGGCGAACAATTCGATCCGGAGTATCTTAAACTGAATCCAAAAGCTGTGGTGCCAACATTAATTCACGATGACACCGTAATTCCAGACTCTACAGTTATAATAGAATACTTAGACCACCTACAACCCGAAACCAGTGTCCACCCAATCGATCCATGGGAAAGGGCACAATCTCGATATTGGACTAAAGCAGTTGATGAGGATCTTCATCCAGCCTGCGGGGCAGTAACTTTCGTTTGCTCACATCGTCACACGGTATTGAAAAACCTAGGAGAAGAAGGAGTAAAAAATTTTTTAGCGTCGACTCCAAACTTCTCTGTAACATCAAACTGGAAAGATCAAAAGGATGGCTTCATTCGATATGGTTTTGAAGCTCCTGGTGCGATCGAGAAGATTAAACTTTATGACAGTTATTTGTATAAAATGGAGGATGTTCTTAAGTCTGGAAATGATTGGCTGGTCGGTAATAAATTTATGATCGCTGATATCGCTATGACCCCATATATAAATCGCCTTGCGATGATGTCGATGCAAGGAATGTGGGAAAATGGGCGCTTACCTAATGTTGAAAGTTGGTTTGAGCGAGTAAAGAAATTACCAAATTTTAAAAAATGTTTGATTGACTGGGTTCCAGAAGATCTTACTAACGATTTGCGGATAAACGGAGCCAAAAGTTGGCCCGAGGTCGCAAAGATCCTTGAAATAAAAATTTAAATAGGGAGAAAATAATGGGTCGTTTAACAGGTAAAACAGCAATTATCACTGGCGCAGCTCGTGGAATCGGAGCGATTATGGCTAACCGAGTGGCTGAAGAGGGGGCAAATGTCGTCGTTACTGACGTATTGGAAACAAAAGATACCGTTGAAAAAATAATAGCAAGTGGCGGTAGAGCTATCGGGCTACCCGTAAATGTTACTTCAGATGATGATTTGGCAAATATGGTGGCAACTACTGAGAAAGAATTTAACAGTTTGGATATACTCGTAAACAACGCTTCAATTTTTGCGGCGCTACAACCAAAACCTTTTATGCAAATTGATAATGATGAATTTGATAAAGTAATGACAGTTAATGCGAGAGGTGTGCATCAGGCGACAAAAGCGGTAGTCCCCTCGATGCTACGAGCTGGAGCTGGAAAAATTGTTAATATAGCGTCTGGTACATTTTATTATGGACCACCAGGTTTATCACATTACACTGCTTCTAAAGCAGCAGTAATTGCCTTAACTAGGGGCCATGCAAGGGAGTTAGGTGAAAAGAACATTCAAATTAATGCTATTGCTCCAGGCCTTACAGAAAGTGAATCCATACAAGGTCATACGGGTTTTGATCCTGCACGAGGTCCTACTATACAATCTCGATCTATAAAAAGAGCAATGGTACCAGAAGATCTTTTGGGTTCACTGATGTATCTAATAACATCCGACAGTGATTTTGTAACGGGTCAGACACTTAATGTGGACGGTGGCAAAATAAATGTTTGAGTCATAAAAGCTGTTTTATGGATATAAAGCTAATTATTTCATTTTAGAAATCGTTACTCAATTTTTACTTCAAAAGAGAAAGTTAGATGGAAAGACTGGGCAAAAACATAATTGCAGAAAGTAAGTTTCCGCCGTTTTTTAAATTATCTAATTCTAATGAAGCGGCCGCTAGTTCTCCAATAAATCGGAAAGGTGAGGCCCTCCGCACTTGGGTAAGATCTTTATCTGGATTTCAAAAAGAAGCATTGGTTAAGTCTACACTCACAGGTAGTACTTGGCGTCTGGTATCTGATGAAGGACCCTACTTAAATGGTCATGACGCGGCACCGTGCCCTCTAGCGTTTTTATCTACTGGGATGGTTGCTAGCTTCATGAATGAGATTTTAGCGCTCAGCCAAGAACGGGGAGTTAAAGTAAGTGCGTTGAGATTAATACTGGACAACTTCTATACAATGAAAGGCTCAATGCTTAAGCGCACTATGGTTGGTGGGGCGGAAAACGTTGAGTTAAAGGTTGAAATAGCGTGCGATATGAATGATCGTTCATTGTATGATTTTTTGGTCGATGCGACTTATGCCTCCCCCTTGAATGGGTTAATGAGGGGGGAGCATGAAAGTCTTTTTAAATTAGCAAAAAACGGAGTTGAATTACCAACAAATAATGTATTGGAATTAAGTGGGCCAATTTTTCCTGACCTTAGTGATATTTTTGATAAATCACTTCCCAAAGAAAATAAGTTGGATTTGATGAAGCCGATAGGCTTGACCCCAGTTAAAGAAGTACGGAAAGGTACCAGTTCTGGTGGATCTTCACTAAGCGATGAACAAGACCGCCGCTTAAATATAGGTGCTATTGCAATTTTGCGTGAGGACGGAATAAAGGAAATTCAGCAGATGCAATATTCTCCGCATGGAACTTCTTTCAGATTTCTTTCGTCTGAGGATGGACGCGCACCAGATGCTAGCACACTGATTTCTGCTGGAATTGGTTTTTGCTTCATGACTCAATTTGGAAGATTTGTATCTATGTTAAATTTAGACCTTCCTGATTATAAAATAGTACAAGACTCTCATTTTTCCCTTGGTGGAGCTAGTGGAAAAACTGGCAAACCTGGCTCAGCAGATCCAATTGAAACACATGTGTATCTTAATACTTCTGAAAGTGACAATATTGCTAAAGAGATGCTTGATATTAGTGAGAAAACCTGCTTTTTGCATTCTTTTTGTCGCACAAACCTAAAGATTAAGCTTAAGGTTGTGAGACTATAAATTTAAGTGGTTTAAAGAATTTTTCGAAGACTTTAAATGACATAAATTTCTTTCAGTTTTATTTTAAATTGTTTACACCTCAATTTCATTCAGTTTTGTAAGTGTATAATGACTAAAGGCATTTTTGATATATTCGTGATTGGTGGTGGTGTTAACGGTGTTGCAATTGCTAGAGATGCCGCAGGCCGCGGACTTAATGTAGCTTTGGCTGAAAAAGATGATCTTGCATCCAAAACATCATCAAATTCAACCAAATTACTTCATGGTGGTTTAAGATACTTAGAGTATTTAAATTTCTCTCTTGTGAAAGAGGGTTTAAAGGAAAGAGAAATTCTATTAAAAAATATGCCCCATATCGCTTTTCCAATGCGATTCATTATGCCGCTTGATTACAACTTAAGAATTAGCAACAAAACCCCAGTTTCACGGTTTTTAAGCATCATTATGCCGTGGTTAAGAGGTAGAAGACCAAATTGGTTAATTCGGTTGGGTTTATTCCTATA
>CEVW01003024.1_pt1 | contig 18973 bp, 15 predicted proteins | sample 427061 | NCBI WGS metagenome assembly CEVW01 (sample SAMEA2623774, study PRJEB7988) | marine metagenome | biome: marine biome (ENVO:00000447); feature: surface water layer (ENVO:00002042); material: "saline water (ENVO:00002010), including plankton (ENVO:xxxxxxxx)" | depth 5 m
GCGGTTTGTAATCCTGTTGTCTTTGCTATAGTCAAATCACCATCTGCTATGGTTGCTTGTTTACCTGCCAATGCGGTTGTCATTGTTGCTCCAAAATTAGCATCGTCTCCCAATGCCGCAGCCAATTCATTCAATGTATCTAATGCTCCGGGTGCTGAATCTATTACGTTTGCTACTGAACTGTCTACCGCACTTTTTACAAATGCTGTTGTAGCTATTTGTGTTGTATTTGTTCCTGCTACTGCTGTTGGTGCTGTTGGAACTCCTGTCAATGCTGAATTTACCAAATCTGCTGATATCTTTAATTTTTGATCATTTGCGGTTGAATCTAATGTTAATTTTATATTTGTTCCTGCTTGTACAGTTAAATCTTCCTGTCCTGATGGTGATATAGATGATGCTCCTGCTATTGAACCTCCATCTGCTACCGCTGTTAATGTTTTCCAATGACTTCCTAATCCTACTGTAACATCTTTTCCTGATGCTGTAACCTTAAATCCAGCATCTTTATCAAATGTTATTGAATCTACGTCTGTTGTTGTAACTGGAGTAGCAACGCCGTCGGTACTACCTATTACATTTAATGGTTTTCCTGTTGCCGATATAGTATTATCGTTTCCTATTGTTATATTATTACCCGCTACCAATGTTGCTTGTTTTCCAGCTAATGAGGTGGTTACTGTTGATGCAAAACTACTATCATCTCCCAATGCGGCAGCCAATTCATTCAAAGTGTTTAATGCTCCAGGTGCTCCATCTACTACATTAGTTACTGCTCTGGTTACATATGCTGTTGTTGCTAATGTTGTATCATTTACATTTGCTGATGCCGTAGGTGCTAATGGTGTATTTGTAAATGTTCCTCCTGCTATAGATATTTTTGAATCTAATGCTGTCTGTAATCCACTTGTCTTTGCTATTGTTAAACTACCATCTGCTATTGTTGATAATTTTGAATTTAAAACAGATTGTAATCCACTCACGTGTGTTATACTTAAATCCCCATTAGTTATAGTTGCTTGTTTACTATCCAATGCTGTTTGTAATCCATTTGTCTTTGCTATACTTAAACCATCATCTAATATATTAGCATAACCTTTCACTATTAAATAATTTCCCATTTTTGAATGACTTCCACATTGATAAAATAATTTTGTTGGGGTAGAATCTGTAACTTGAATTTGAACATACGCATTATCTTGACCTGCTGTTCCTGATACAAACACTCCTGTTGTATGTTCAGTTGTCTTATCTACATCTAAATAAAATTTTATTGGATGACTTGTATTGGTAGCATCATTAACTAAAAATTTATATGTTTTACCCGATGTGAATGTTAATATAGGAGATTCTTTACCATTTATAAAATATCCAACAGTTGAACCGGAACCGTGATATGGATGAACACTTGTTTTATTTGATATTGTTACTGTATATTCTACATTACCTAACTTTACCAAATTTGTATCTGCTTCAGCATTTATAGTTGTTCCTACTATATTTATATTTGTTCCTGCTGTCAGACTTCCTTGTTTTCCATCCAACTGTGTTTGAATTGAACTAGTAGTTCCACTCAAATATCCCAATTCTAAACTTGTTACTCCTGATGCTGTCACTTTTCCACCTGCTGAACTTATCAATGCTTTTGCACCTGTCAAATTATTTGTTACTATTGTAGACGCTCCTCCTGTTATATCTGACGTTGTTAATCCTCCTCCTGCCGCCGATATCGTTCCGTTTGCTGCTATTGTTATATTTGTTCCTGCTGTTAGACTTCCTTGTTTTCCATCTAACGCTGTTTGTAATCCATTTATTTTCGCCACAGTCAACAATCCATCTGATATGGTTGATAATTTTGAATCCAATGCCTCTTGTAATCCTGATACTTTTGCTATAGCCAATCCTCCGTTTGCTATAGAGGCTTGTTTTCCATCTAATGCTGTTTGTAATCCATTTGTCTTTGCTATAGTCAAATCTCCATCTGCTATAGAGGCTTGTTTTCCAGCAATTGCTGTTGCATTTTCCGCTATTTTTGTATTTAAATTTACACCACTTGCTGTTATATCATTTGTTGTTGTTAAACTTTCTACTGTCAACGATGATGCTAATTTAGCGCCTGTTATTTCTCCATCTTTAATATGCTGTCTTCTTACTCCTGCTTGTGGTATTTGATAATGAACACGTGTCCATTTCGTATCTCCAACCCATATCAATATATCCCCTCCATTTAAAGTTACTCCCTTTAAATCTACTTGTTCTGAATGCAATGATGTTGAAGAAACTGTACACGTTTCATGGACTATTAAATAATCTCCATTTTCTATTCCGGATATTCCTGTCTTTAATGTATTTAACTCATTCGCTACTAATGTATCATCATTTGCATCGGTTGGATTAAAATAGTTTTTAAAAGTTAAACCTGTAAATGGCATCATTTCTGCTGGAACTTTTCCTGTTCCCGCATCACTCTGAACTAGTTTCTGTGTAGTTGGAACTCCATTTACCGATTTCGATGTTTCCATTTCACCTGACGCACTAGCTGATATACTAAAATTTGTTCCCATTTGAATTGAACCTGTACTTATATGTAAATCTTGTATATAAGCATTTCTAAACGCCTTTGTTGCTGATCCTATATCAGTTCCTCCGTTTGCTGTATTATCAGGCACATCTTGATAATTATTTGATATTTTTGGTAATATGGTTCCTACTTTTATACTTTCTACTGTAACATTATTATCCGTATCTACTTTTATGGCTTGTCCAGATAAATCTATTTCTTTTGTTGTTACTTTTTCTGCATCTCCTGCTCCTGCTGCCGCAGCCGCATCACCCCATTCTAATACATTTCCACTTGATGGATATTTTAACGCTTGTCCTTCTGTTCCTGATGTTATTGGTAATTTATATGTTCCTATTGTTACTTGTTGTGTAAATGTTTTTACCCCTGTTATTGTTTCTGTTGCTGTTAATGAAACTTTTTCTGTTACATCCTCGTCTTCTTCATAATCGTTGCTATTATCTCTGAATATATCTTCTATTCTTGCTGTTCCTTTTGTTGGTAATGTTCGCATATATGCTAACCAATCCTTTAATTTCATATCTGATACAGTTGATTTACCTGCATACATCAAAGCAGCTGCTTGATTCCCCCCTGCTGTTGCTATAGAAGCTGGAACTACATCCGTTTTTCTTTTTCTAAATTTAATTTTACCATTAGATATTGCTATTTTATGGGTATCACCTACCCACAAGGAATTATCACTCACATACATATCTCGTACCTTAAATTCCGCACTACCTATATCATATGCATTATCTGTATCTGGAATAATACTTCCTTTCATTGTTACTGCTCCTAAATTGCCTTCTATTGCACCAGTAAACGTCTTAGTTCCTGCTATCGACTGATTTCCTGTTATCTTTACTGCAGCATTATTTAATTCTAAATATTTATCCCATCTTACTGCGCCTGACGCTACTGTTTGATGTGTTGCTGGCGAATCACTCGATGGATCAGGTGGTGGATTCACTATGCCGTAAATACTATCTTGGTTTATTAAAAGCCCCGACATTATAATATATCCAAATAAAATTATATTAAATTTATAATTTTATTTTGTATTTATTTCTATTACATTATTTTCCTGATACAATAAATAATTATATATATTTCTTATACACGTATTTGATATCTTTCTCTCTCTCCCCCCCGTTTTTATTGTTATTTTATTTAAACAATTATTGTCCTTTTTCAACGATATTAACAAATTATATAAAGAACCGTATTCCTTTAATATTGCTCTAGATGTTATTGAACTTATTCCCGGTATTTGACTTAATATTATTTCTCCTATATTTTCCGGTTTTATATTCTTTTTTTTAACTTTATTCACTACATCACAATAATCTTTTATATCCGTCGTCTTATTATATGATATATCATAATGTGATTTTTTTTTATCTCTCAACATTTTATCACTCAATCTTAATATATATTCCGCTGTTTCTGATATTGTATGTGTTCTCATTACTGAAAACCCTTTATAATATTGTAAACTAAATAATGTCACATATAATGTTTTTGCTTTTATTTTTGTATATCTTCCTCCTTTATTATCCCAAAATCGTATATCTCCTTCTATTAAATATATTATATTATGATTGTGTAATTTATTATTATTTAATCTAAAACTTTGTTCAGCATATCTTCCATCTTTTATTGATGCCGCCAAATCTGATATTGATTTCCTTTCTATTATTAATTTCTCTTCTCCTGATTTATCTTTTATTATTATATCCCCTATTGGTAAATTCTCTCTTTTTATTTCTAATTTATTAAATTTCCATTTTGTTTTTAAATTTTCTAAGAAGTTTATTAATTGTTTTTCCCTATAATCTACTATTATTTCCATTATTTTAATACTTTGTTTATTATTTAAATCATTTAATAAATTATATTAAAAAAAAAATACGTGTACTATACATAATGAGTGAAAAATCAAAACCTATTCCTATTCCTCCTCCCAATAATGAAAGGACTTCTTGGTTTGGATGGGGTAACTCTTTTTATACCCCTAATAAAACTAATGTAGAAAATATTGTTCCTATGGATGATGATGAAAAAATTTCTTCTTCTGATACTGAATCTGAAACACAGGATAATAATAGCGATACTAGTTCTGAAAATGAATACGACCCTGATACTATATTTGAAGATGATATAGCTAATGCTTATAGTCAATCTTATATATACAATCAAGCTTTTGAATTTGTTAAAAGTAAAAATAAATGTCAACAATTTCGTGATTTTATGGTTAATGCTCCTGATGTTATTGTAATGTGGGGTATGATGACTACTGCTTGTATATTTAGAGCTCCTGAAGCTTTCTTTATTTCTTTATTCTGGTATGCAACTGAAAAAGATAAACATCAGAAAGAACAACAAAAATTGCTGAACAACTACGGGGAAGTCCTTGCAGAGCTTAATGATAAGGAAAAATTAAACAAACAAGATTAATTTTTTATATAAATAATTAAAAAATTAATATTTTCGTGTTTTTCTTTTCTTTCTTCTCTTCTTTCTTTTTTTACTTTTCTTTCTTTTTCTAGTTTTCTTTCTTCTTTTTCTAGTTTTCTTTCTCCTGTGCTTCCTCTTCTTTTTAGTTTTTTTTCCTCCTTTTTTTCCCTTTTCTGTTCCACTAATTGACCATTGTCTAGTTAATGTTGAATCTCTCCTTTTTTCTTGTTTTTCAAGTTTATTAAAATAGTCAGTTATTTTTGATTGGAATAGTTTTGGATTTTGTATAATATAATCTGTTATATTTTTAACTGTAATTTCTAGTTGATCTTTTTCAACGTCTTTTTTAATTTTATTTTTTACATATTCCAATTTTTGCAAGGAGTTGGAAGAAAGCTTTTCCATTGCTTCTATTAATTGATCATTTTTTGTTTTGTATATTTTTATATTATCTTTTAGTTGCTTTTTAATTTCCTCCTGTTGTTCACTGTTACCATTTTCTATTGCCTCTAATAATAAATCCAAATTATTTTTTCTTTCTTCTTGTAATTTACATATAGCATTATCATATTTATCTATTAAATCTTTTCCGTCTTTACTTATGACACTTAAATCGCTATCCTCTAAAATCCCACTTTTTACATCAAGGCAATCTTCTGCATTTTTTGGATATCTTCTAATTGTTTTCATTGCTCTTAATGGTGATTGTTCTAATGCTCTCAATGGTGATTGAACTACCTCTAATTTTTCACTACTAACGTCTTTTTCATCACTGGTTTTTTTATCTGTATTTAAAACAGTTAATGTCCACCAATTACCATTTGCGTCTGGTTCATCTGTTATTGTAAATATTTCTGGTTTTTCCTTTGTTTTATGATATTTTTTTACTTCTTCTAATTGTTTTAATAATTCTCTATTTACTTCACCAACTCTATTTTTAAATTGAAGCGAATTTGCATAAAATATTGATTCCGATATTAAAATTTCACTTATATATAACCTATTAATTATATATGGTTCATACATTGAAATTTTATAACCCATTTTTCCTTCTAAATAATCAAAATATTCCATCAATAACAACCAAATATTTCGTAATATATTTTTTTGTTTTTTTTGTTCTTTATCTGTAGGATTACGTAAAAAGGCAGTTGCCTTTTTAATATCAAGTATACCATTATTCTTTAATTCATTTGAAAATTTATCTAATGATAATTCACATATCTTATTTATATTAAATAAATCTTTCTTATTATTATTAACATTATCTAAATATTTTTTAAAATATGTTAATGGTTCAAAATAATTAATTTCATAATAGTTAATTATTTCTATTTCTTCGTTAAATATTGTACTATTGGGCATATTATTTACCTCGTCATTACGTATATTTAAATCTTGTTGTATTGATTCAAAAATTTGTGTATAATATTTGTATAAATATTCATGATCAATTTCTTTATCACCATCGTGATTATCGAAATATTTACGTAATTGAATAAATGATTCATGAGTCCCATCTTTATATTGATTACCTACCTTTTTGTCATCATCATCATCACTACTGCTATCATTCTCATTTATATATTCACTTACTTCGTCGTATAATACGAGAACTTTTTCATTAAAATAAGCAAAGGCATATTTCTTAACATGATCCAAAATATCTTTACTTATACTTGCCATATATATATATATATACTATAGTAATTAGTTTTCTAATTTAAAATACATTATTTTACCAGCTACTGTAAATAATACATTAACACCATTTTCTAAACACCAAACCAAATAAGGATAATCTATAGTAGTAGTAAATACATTATTATCTTTAAAATTATTCCAAATTCTTTCATCTTTTTTAAATGTCCATCCATTTGTATCTTTCATCCACCAAGATTCTTCTACTTCAAGACTACCATCATTAAAAATGTTGCCATTTTCTTTCATCATTCTCGTTAATTCTCCCTGAAATAAATCACCACTACGTTTTCTCATTAAAGCTAATATTGCATCGTCTGATGAAATATTTCGTCTTAACATTCCTTGTCTTAAAACAGGATCTTTTAAATGTTCTACCCCATCTGTTGTTTTTAATAATTTTGTCGCAATTTTTGCAACATTATTTTTATTATTTGTTTCATTAGCATTATCAAATTGTAAACCGGTATGGTGTAATGGCGTATGTTCAAAATTTCCATCATCAAAGTGTGGTTTCCATACTTGTCTTGTTATAGCACTAGTTACATATTTATTTGTTATTTCATAATTCATTTTTAATACATTATTAGCTGCATTTATTATGGTTTCCCTCGTAAAAATTAAAGCCTTACAATTAATTCCTTTTCCAGGATATGTAGAAAATAAATGTTTATTATTAATATTACCTTTTTTGGCAGAATCTGCTGATACTATAGGATGTTTTACAATATATAATGTTATATCCTTGTCCTCTTGTCTTCTTGAAGAGTGTCCATCACTATTTTGTTTTAAATATGTTTTTATTACTTGGTCTGTATCAATTACTGTTAATGAATTATTTGGAATACCTAATAGGTTAAACAATTTTGCTCCAGTTTTGCTTCCGTTATAGTTATTTACTACACAAATTTTATATGTATTATAGGTGTTCCCGTCCCTTTTTCCTTTCCTAATATAAATGGTATGAGGGGTATTATTTGTTTCAGGAAGACTTCTTAAATGTTTTTTATCAATATTTACTTGATTTGTTGTTGTATTTGTTGTTTTTAATCTATATTTAACTAACCCTTCATCTGAAAAAACCCATTCTTGTCTATTAGTTATATTTTGATTCCAAGTATGTTTTTTATCAACATAATTTCTATATTGTTGCGATTTATTATTTTTAATTCTTGAAACACCAAAACCAAAATGTCCAAAATCGTGTTGATATTCTGTTCCCGTATAAGGGTCGTTATTATTTTTAGTAGTAGTAGTAGTAGTAGTAGATGCCATTATATATATTATCCAAACATATTATAAAATTGATTTAAATATAATATATTTTATTTCTAATATATGAGTGCGAACGCTGTAATTGATAAAGAAATTTTAAATGATGGTGATGTTAGTAAAGAGGAAGAAGAATTAATTTTCAATCCATATAATCCAAATAATAATGAAATAACAGAACAACAGGTATGTGATATTTTAAAGAAATATGGCGTACCAAGTAAAGTTCATAATATAAATTTGTATAAAAGAGCATTTATTCATAAATCTTATTGTAAAAGACCAAAAATAGAAAATGATGAAAACGGTATTATAATAGCAGAAAAACCAGATGATTGTATGAAATTAAAAACAAAATCAAATGAAAGATTAGAATTTCTTGGAGATGGGGTATTGGAATGTATTACAAAATATTATTTATACAGGCGATTTCCTAAAGCCAATGAAGGTTTTATGACAGAAAAAAAAATAGCATTAGTAAAAAATGAATCAATCGGAAAAATGGTATATGAAATGGGATTAAATAAATGGTATATAATGTCAGCGAATGCTGAAGAAAAGAAAACAAGAACGAACTTAAAAAAATTAGGATGTTTGTTTGAAGCATTTTTGGGAGCATTATTTTTAGATTTTAATAAAATAAATATTCGTGATGAAGATAATTGGTTTAAAGATACATTTGTTACTGGTCCAGGTTTTCAAATAGCTCAAATATTTGTAGAATCAATATTTGACACTCATGTAGATTGGTTAGAATTATTGAAAACAGACGATAATTATAAAAACAGACTACAAGTAGTATTACAAAAAGCATTCAAAGTTACTCCAGTATATATGGAAATAAGTGAATGGGATGAAGAAGAAGGTTATCATATGGGTGTATTCTTATGTATGGGCCAGAAACATCACGATTTAACAAGAAATGATGCGATAACAATGGATGAAATAAATAACACAACGACAGAAGTAATATCTCCAGTAGATAAAATTCAATATTATTTAGAAAATGTAAATGAAAAAATATTGTTATTTTTGGGAGAATCAAAACATAAAATAAAGAAAAAGGCAGAACAGAGTGCTTGTAAAACAGGATATGAATTGATAACAACATCGGCACTTTAAAAATCATCATCATCGTCTTCATTTTCATAACAAAATTCATCTTCTAATTTAAATTTTGTTATTATAGAACGTTCAATATGTTTTAAAATTGGAGAAGTATCATCAATATTTTTTTTTGGTTTTAATCTTTTTGGAGAATTTGGTTTTTTAGGACTATTAGGTCCTATTTTTAATGTAGTGCAAATATTTTTTGGAGAATTTAATTTATATTTCGGAACAAAATTTAAATCAATGGTTTTTATTCTATTAACTTGTGGATTTTCCATTATATTATAAATAACAAACTAATATTTATATATAAAAATTTAATAAATAATTTATATATATGAGTTCACTTTTAACAAAATTAAAAAGAGGGAAAGAACCAGAAAAATATAAGCCAGTTATGGTATCTATACCAATTAAAAAGATAAATATACAATTTGATAGAGAAGAATTTATTAAAAATTATAATAATAGATTTACAGTAAAAATAAAAGGAAAAACATTAAGAAAAGATATAAAAAAGGTAGGAGTTACAGTATTACCTACAAATAAAAATAAAAAGCCAAATATAAGATTTGAAAAAAACATAAAAAAAGGTTCTATTACAGATTATGATGAAGTTAATCCATTAGAAGAAAGAACAATAAATAAAATTAATATAAACAAATTAAAAATCAATGGAAAAAATATAAAAGATAGATTGCCACCAAAATTTGATGAAGTAAGAATAGAAGCACCAGGATATTATTTAAATAATAGAATTATATTTTTAAAATTTTTAAATAATAAGAAAATTTTTGGAAAATATAAACAAATGGCAAAGGATGATAAAACGTCAGTATCTTGTGATAATTTTGCGGGTAAAAAAACATTTCAATTATTAACACATCAAAAGTTAGTAAAAGATTATATGAATGTTAATACTCCATATAGAGGATTATTATTATTTCATGGTTTAGGAGCTGGTAAAACTTGTTCATCAATTGCTATAGCAGAAGGATTAAAATCTACAAAACGAGTTATTATATTAACTCCTGCTAGTTTAAGATTAAATTATATAAAAGAATTGAAAAAATGCGGTGACCCGTTATATCGTTTAAATCAACATTGGGAATTTATTGAAACAAAAGGAAATGATAAAATGGAAAAGGGGTTATCAAAAGTATTATCATTAAGTTTGCAATATATAAAAAAAAGGGGTGGCGCTTGGTTAGTTAATAGTAAAAAAGAATCGAATTATGGTTCATTAAATATGGATGATAAAAAAAGTTTAGATGATCAATTGCATACTATGATCAGAAAAAAATATCGTTTTATTAATTTTGATGGATTAAGAAAAGATAAATTTAATGCATTAGAAAGAGAATCATTAGAATTAAATGGGAGAAGAAATATATTTGATAATAAGATAGTTATAATAGATGAAGTCCATAATTTTATTAGTAGAATATCAAATAAATTGAGATTAGGTAAGACATTACCTAAAAATGATATGAATGTAACAATGTATAAATATTTAAAAGACGCTGAAAATTGTAAAATCATATTTTTAACAGGAACTCCTATTATTAATTATCCAAATGAATTAGGTATTTTATATAATATGTTGCGTGGATATATTAAATCATATGAATTTAAAATAGATAATAGTAATTGGGTAGGTAAAGGAGATTTTACATTACAGACAATTAAAAGTATCTTTAAAAAAGACGGATTAATTGACTATATAAATTATAAACAAGATAGAACTACGCAAACAATTATAATAACTAGAAATCCATATGGATTTAAAAGTATAAAAGATAAAAAAGGTAGATATGGAGGTGTTACTACGGTAAATGCACATTTAGACGAATCTGAATTTAAAAAATATGTAAAAGATATATTAAAAAAGCACAATATTAAAATTGTAAATAAATTTACTCTTAATAAATATAATGCTTTACCTGAAACATTTAATGATTTTTATGAAAAATTTATAGTAGAAGACATATATGGAACAAAAAAAGTTAAAAATCCTATTTTATTTCAAAGAAGAATATTGGGACTTACTTCATATTTCAGAAGTGCACAAGAAAAATTATTACCAAAATTATTAAAACCAAAAATGGTTATGTGTGAAATGAGTAATTATCAATTAGGCATATATCAAGAAGCAAGAAAAAGTGAAAGAAAAAGAGGTAAACCTCCTAGTAATGTAAAAGATATGTATAAAAATGAAAATTCTTCTTATAGAATGGGTTCTCGTTCAGCCTGTAATTTTGTATTTCCAGAAGAAATAAAAAAACCTAAAAAAAAGGGTAAAATTACAGAAGAAAGCGAAAACGCTGAATTAGATGATAAAGACTATGTAAAAGAAATAAAGAAAACTTTGCAATCATTAAAGGAAAATGGAGATAAATATTTAACAGGAAAAGCTTTAAAAGAATATTATAGTCCAAAATTTTATCAAATAACAAAAAGACTTCAACCGGCTAGCGGTTTGAAAGGTATACATTTAGTTTATTCCAATTTCAAATCATTAGAAGGTATTGGTATATTAGGTTTAGTATTAGAAACCATAAATTGGAAAGAATTTAAAATAGAAAAAGTTAATTCACAGTGGACTATTAATATGACAGATGAAGAAATAGTAAAACATCCTTGTTATGCTAAATTTACAGGCGATGAAGATAATGAGAAAAAAGACATTATTAGAAAAATATTAAATAGTGAATGGAAAGCTCCTGAATTAGATAAAATTAGAACTAGATTAACTAGCCTAGGATTTGAAAATAATTTTTATGGTGACGTTATAAAGGTGTTTATGGTTACTAAAGCTGGTGCTGAGGGTATTGATTTAAAAAATGTAAGATATGTGCATATCACCGAACCATATTGGCATCCTGTAAGAAAAAAACAAGTTATAGGTAGAGCTAGAAGAATTTGTAGTCATCATAATTTACCAGAAAAAGATAGAACTGTTCAAGTATTTGAATATCTTACTATATTTTCAGATAAACAATTAAATGGAGATCCTAATGCTGAAAATGAAGTGGATAGAAAACCATTAATTACAGACACTACAAAATTAAAAGATAAAAGCAAATTTCCTAATGAAGATGGTGAATTCCCTGTAATTACTACTGACGAGTCTTTACACGAAACATCTAATGCAAAGGAAGAAATTAATAATGAAATATTGATACTTATGAAAAATACATCTATTGATTGTGAAGTTTATAAAGATGGTAGAACTGAAAAATTATCTTGTTTTAAATTTTCTAGTAAAAATCCTGATTTCTTTTTATCTAAACCAGTTGATTGGGATGATAATGAGGAAATTGATAAAAGTTTTATAAAACAATTTGAGATTCAAAAAGGTGGTAGTCAAATCAACGATAACTATATTACCATTAGTGGTAAAAGATATGTATTACGAAATGATAGTGATGATTTAAAACAAATAGGAGGAACTTTATATCATTATAATGCTTATAATAATGGACTTTTATTAAATGAAGGTTCATTAAATAAAAAAGGAAATAAACTATTTCTCACTTATTAAGTTGATTATTTTCTTTTGATTTTCTAATATTTCATTTAATATATCTAATATATTATTATTATCTATATTACTGTTAATTATACTACTGTTAATTATATTACTGTTATTGTCTATAGTATCACTATTTTGTGATAATGTATTTAATATTGTTTTTACACTCAATTCATCATTAAATGATACTTTTTTATTTTGTTTCACTGTCTCTAACTCTTTATTCTCTGCATTTTCTTCCTGATTTAACCATTTTAACGCCTCTGCTGATGGTTTTGTACTCTGTAATTGTTGTAATTCTAATTGTCTATCTTCCATTGATTGATTTAATAATCTTGTTAAATCTTCTGTTGGAAAATTATCATTTTCGTTATTTACTGGAAAATCTTTTGAATTCATGCTAAAATCTATTTTTTTTGGTGTTGGTTTGTTAATTAATGTACTAAATTCTTCTTCTCTTTTTTTTAATTTTAATCCAAATTGTCCGTCTTTTTTATGACGTAAATTATCTAAATCCACTGTTTCTAGTTTTACTTTTTTTTTCGCATTTGGTTTATTACTTTCTTGTGAATTATTATTTAACCAATTATAACATTCGTCTATTATAGCTTTATTCATATCTGTAAGATTTTTAAAAGCAGTTTTCTTATGTGTTATATAATAATTATATATACTATCAAAATAGGTTTGAAATTGAGTAGTTTGTGTATTTGTATTCATACCTTTTAACAAATTTAAAACTAATTCTTTATTATCCATAATAAATTAATTAAACCTTTTTTTTTAATTAATTTTTATTAAAATATATATTTCTTAATGTTTTCATTTTTAAATCCGGAGTTTTTTGTTTTTGAAACTTTTCAAATGTTTCTCCATCTAATAGTGATTTTATAAAATATAAACAATACATTCCACATTCACTATCAGAATATTGATGTCTAACTTTATTTTCTTTTATACTAAATGCTTTCCCTTTATTTAATGATTGATTTTGTATTCTTTGTGCTAATCTATTTATTCTCCTAGGCATTTTATCACCATAACTATCAAAATAATAAATATCTTTTTTTGGAATAGATACATACATTGCTACCCAATGAGAACCAGGTTTATCATGAGGATCTAAATTAAATATAATTCCTATATCCGATTTTCCCTTTTTTATTTCACTATTTAAATTAAATTTACATAATTCTTCCCATACACATTCCCCATACATTTCGTGTTCATCAAAATCTATTGGTGATGGTCCTATAAAAGAAAAATTTTTATTTCCTACTTCCAATTGTTTCATAACTCCCATTATATCTACACTTGTTAACCATTCTGTTGGTTTTCTTTTCCATTCAGTTGGCTGTGGTGTTGCAAAAGTAGTTATTAAATGTTTTTTATCCATCTTTTCTCTAACCCAATTTTTTTTTAACCAACAAGATTCTTTATCACAACTGCTTTTCATATTTTTTCGTAATGCCATCCATATTGGATATGGTCTATCTGCTGTTATTTTTACATCTGGATGCCTTGCGTTCCATATATTTTTCATTTTTTCTAATGCTGGCTTTGTATAACAAGTATAAGGTAATTTCGCATCTTTATCTCTACCTAACCCACACGATTCATTATTTTTATTTTTATGATATTTTATTTTCATTGTTTTTTTCTTCCTTTTCTTCTTTTTTTTATTTCTTTCTTTCTTTTCTTTCTTTTCTTTTCTTTTTTTACTTTTTTTATTTTTAACGCATTTTCCTTTTTTATTTTTTCTAGTTCCATCTTTACAATATTTTCTTCTTTTTCTCGTTTTACCACCTAAATATTTCAAACCCATAATTATATATTATTTAGATTTTATTCCTTTTTCTTTTAATTCTATTGATTTTAAATTTATTACCTTTTTTTCAGGCAAAAATACTTTTGGTCGTTTTTTTTTATTAACTATGTTTACAAATTCCCTTATAGTTTTCTTTTTATTTTTTTTGTCTTTCATCATTAATTTATTTTTGTCCATTATTTCAAAATTCTTATCTAGTTTTTTTTCTTTTTCTTTTATATCTTTATAATCTTTTTGTATTATATCTTTTTTATCTACAAATTTTAAATGCTTTATCGTTACATTCAAAAATTCATTAAATGATTCATCTATTATTGAATTTATTTTTTTACCACGTAATAATTCCTTTGTCATTTGATACACTCTTTTTTTATAAAATTCTCTATCTTCATCCGATACTATTGCATTATTCTGTTCAGCTTCTTGTGTTTTATTATATTTTTGTGATAATTGTTTTTTAGAAAAATATAATAAATCTATATCGCTAGTTAAACTTTTTTCCATTATAAATATATTTATTATTTAATTAACTTTTGTTTTCCTTATTTCTGCTGTCGGTTTTTTTACTTCTTTTGTATTTATATTTTTTGTTTGTTGTCTCGTATGATTATTAAATAATTCATTTGCAATATTACATTGATTTGGATTAAATGACATAAATTCTTCTTCTTTTTGCGCATGATTAATTCTATTATCTGGAACAAAATGTCTATTTATAAATAAATCACTAGATGAACCCGGTATATATCTCATTTGATCACTTCCTTTTTGTAATACTCTAAATTTATTAAACAACCTTGATTCTACATCTACATTATTACTATATCCATTATATGGTCCTCTATATCCTGGATTAAATTGTTTATGTTGATTGTATGTGTCATATTTCGCTAATGGTGTTTTTGATTTTTTTCTACAATCATATATTGGCATTGTATCTAATCTTGATGATACCGACCTTGCCTCAAAAAATGGTTCTAAAGTTTCTGTTCCTCTTAATCTCCTTTCTACTCTTGTATTTAATTCATCTGTTAAATATTGATTACAATAATATGCCGTAAATTTACTCATTATTATTTAAATATAAATATTAAAGATATTTTATTTTAGTATATTACATATATGTGTGGTATATTTTCTATATTGAATAATACATTTGAAAAAGATCACTATACACAAGCTTTCTCTCTTGGTAATAAAAGAGGACCTGAAAACAGTGTTGTTGAATGTGGTAATATTTATAATAATATTATTTTAGGTTTTTCTAGATTGGCCATTAATGGATTTAATAATATTGAATCCGAACAACCTTTTTTAATTGATAATTGTTCTTTAATTTGTAATGGAGAAATTTATAATTTTAGTAAATTATATCAATTATTAAATATTAATCCTAAATCTAAATCAGATTGTGAAGTAATTATACACATGTATAAAAAATATGGTATTAAACAAACATTAAATCTATTAGATGGTGTATTTGCTTTTGTTCTTATTGATTATAAAAAAAAAATTATTTATGTTGCTCGTGACCCTTATGGTGTTAGACCTTTATTCTATTCTATTCATAACAATGTATTTATATTCGCATCATTATTAAAACAAATTACTCCATTATCTGATTTTTGTAAACAGTTTCCACCAGGACATTGTTTTAGATATGATATTGTTGATAATAAAAGTGTTTACAATAATATGTATCAATATTCTACTACTAATATATTTACTAATAAATTAATTAATAGTGAAGAAAAAGCTATCAAACTTATTAGAGATTCATTTATTAATGCTGTTAGAAAAAGAGTTCATAATACTGATAGAGATATTGCTTGTTTATTATCTGGTGGATTAGATAGTAGTTTAGTTGCCAGTATTGTTAGTTTTTATTATAAAAAAAAATTCCCTAATAAAAAATTACATACTTGGTCTATTGGATTTAAAGGTAGTGAAGATTTAAAACACGCTAAAATTGTTGCAAAACATATTGATTCTATTCATCATTCTATTGTTGTTGATGAACAAGAATTTATAAATGCCATTGAACACGTTATATATACTATTGAAAGTTATGATACTACTACTGTACGTGCCAGTGTTGGTAATTATTTAATATCTAAATATATCAAATCTTATGAAAAAACTATTGATGCTAAAGTAATATTTAATGGTGATGGTGCTGATGAATTAATGGGTGGATATCTTTATTTTCACTATATTAAAGACCCTATTATTTTTGATAAAGAATGTAAAAGATTATTAAATAATATTCATTTCTTTGATGTTCTTCGTTCTGACCGTTCTATATCTGAAAATGGATTAGAAGCTAGAACTCCTTTTCTTGACCGTAATTTTGTTCAAAACTATTTGTCTATTCCTTCTGAATTACGTTGTCATACTAAAAATGGATTTTGTGAAAAATATTTAATTCGTCGTGCTTTTGATGACAATACATTACCTGAATCTGTATTGTGGAGAACTAAAGAAGCATTTAGTGATGGTGTTAGTTCTCAAAGTAATTCTTGGCATAATATTATAAAAGACCACGCTATTAATAAATTTATTACAGATGAAAATCTACCTAACGATCAAGATAGTGTATTAAAAATTTTAGCATCTAAATATACATTTAACAAACCAACCACATTAGAACAATTGTATTATAGACTTATTTTTGAAAAACATTTTCCTAACAGCGAACGTGTTATTCCTTATTTTTGGATGCCACGATATGTTAAAGCTACTGATGCCAGTGCTCGTTCTCTTAAAATATATAAAAAACTTATTAAAACAAAAGAACAATAAATATTACTAATATATATATGAATTTCATTAAAAATACATATATGTATTTAACAATTATAACATATATTTTCTTCGCATTGGCTTTCTTTAATATTTCGCCATATGCTAGAAAATATTATGAAGATTTCTCATTGTATATTAAAGTTTTCCTTGCTTTAGTATTGATGTGGACATTTAGACCTTTTCATAAAAAAACAACTATAAGCGATGTAGAAAAAAGAATGATATTTTGGAGTGCCTTTTTATTAATATCTACTGAAAGTTTTGAATATATAATTGGTAGACTTACATCTAATATTAAAGATACTGGAGATAAAGTAAAAAATATTATTTCTTTTTAGATTTATTATTTCTTCTTCGTCTTCGTTTCCTTGTTTTTTTAATTTTATTTTTAAATATAAACAATTTAATTTTATCTAGAAATTCATTTGATTTATATTGACAGTTTCTTATTGATGGTTTATAACCACTATCGTTTAATACATCTAGTAATTTATGTATTAATCTATATTTTAATAAATGTTTTAATTTAGATTTCAAAAATCGCTTATGCATTGTTTTAAAATCCAAATCCAATTTATATGCCGAATTATATATAAATGTTACTTGTTGATTTGCAGCCAGATCTTCAAAAAATGTATCATCAAAAAATAATATTTTATCTTTTTTATCTAATTTTCCACACATAAGTAAATCTTTATATATTTTGTAATGAGTTGTTCTACATTTTTCATATACTTTCCCTTCTACTTTCCATGCTGTTATTACTTTATCAAATAAATTTTTTCCTATTTTATACTCCAAATAATTTTTTATATCATATGCCCATTTTTTTGGACCTATGTTATTTGTATAAATTAATAATTTGATATTTTCTTTCTTTTTATTTTTTTTTATATATTTTAATGTTTTGAATATCCCAGGTCTAAAACATTCAGGATATAAATCAAAGATTTTATATAAATCTGTTCTTTTTATACTTTTTTTTCTTATTTCTTCTATTGCTTCTATTAATACACCTAATTGTGTAAAATATCCTAATGTCTTATCCATATCAAATACTATTACTTTTTTCATATATATAATATTACTATTATTTTTCCAAATAGTCCAAAACCTTCAATATAACTTTTTCCTGGTCACTTATTTTTTGAAATACAATTATTTCATCAAATCTTACTCTAAAAAATCTATTCTTAAAATTTCTACATAATATATGTGATTCATTATTTTCAAGCAATATATCTACTATTGTTCCTCCATTTGTTAAATATATATTATTTGGATCTCGCAAAGGTATCCATCTAATAAAATATCCATATTGTAAATCATATAATTCTTGACATAATCTATATTGTTTTAATTTTTTATTAAATAGTTTTAACTTTACTCTATCTAATCCTAATTTTTGTAACATATCATTTTTTCTTTTTTGTATTGTTTTTGTATTTAATTTCATAATAGACGCATTTGATTCATTTTCTAAAGCATTGAATAATTTATTCACATCCATATTATCATTTTTTTTTATATATTTTACATCCTTTCCTCCTTCTTGTTCCATTAATTTTTCTAGATTTTTTGCATTAAGCTCCATTAATTTAATATAATATTTATTTTTTATATTATATTTTTTTAAGACCATCCTTACTGACCCATTTTTTCATTTACATAATTGTTACTTATTATCGTAACAAAATTAAAA
>CEVW01002989.1_pt1 | contig 18911 bp, 21 predicted proteins | sample 427061 | NCBI WGS metagenome assembly CEVW01 (sample SAMEA2623774, study PRJEB7988) | marine metagenome | biome: marine biome (ENVO:00000447); feature: surface water layer (ENVO:00002042); material: "saline water (ENVO:00002010), including plankton (ENVO:xxxxxxxx)" | depth 5 m
CTGGCATGAAAGAGATGTTTGAGCTGGCAACTAGTTTTAACCAAGATTTATCTACTTGGGATGTTTCAAACGTAACAAATTTTAATAGTATGTTTCGGAATGCCTCTAGTTTATCAGATGAAAATAAGTGCGCTATTCATATATCCTGGTCTACCAATACAAACTGGTCTTATGGTTGGAATGAATTTTGTGATCCAACCATTTCAGTAGCACCTACATCTATCAATGACGCTCTCTTCGCTGGCGAATATTCAACACACACTCTTACAATCACTAATCTTGGAGGAGACACTCTAGAGTGGAGTACCTCTGAGTTGGGAACAGATCCTGAAACATTCAGCCTTGCTGGAGATATCGAGACAATTGTTGAGAACATAAATTCACGGACATTCCCCGTTCAAACAGATGGATTTGCAGCAGATGGCTCAAGGATCATAAGTGAGTCGACAGAAGAAATGGCAACCGCAAATATTTACTTTTCTCAGCGGGATGGGAATGCATTGGACGCAGCTATTCTCTATGCAGATAACACAAGTTATATGGAAAATACAAAAGACCATCTGATGGATACTGGTCTGTTTAATTCAATCACCGCAATTCATGTAATTAGCTATACTCCAACGCTTGAAGAATTATCAGCATTTGAGACCGTTCTAGTTTGGTCGAATAGTCCCTTTTCTGATAGGAATGCTTTCGGGGATGTGATCGCTGATTACGTTGATGCTGGTGGAGGACTAGTTGTCGGTATGTTTGCCAATGCCTCACAACCGTGGAGGATCGGTGGAAGATTTGAATCCGAAGGTTATTTTGCAATGTATGGGGGTAGTTATGGTACGACAGATGGTCAAGTAACCATTTCAGACACGAATCACCCGATTTTTGAAGGAATTGAAGATCTTATTAGTATTGGTACTGGCGTTTATAGCATATATAATGTTACTCTAAATGAGAATGCAACGGTCGTTGCTAGCTACACTGTTTCACAAAGACCACTGGCAGCCGTGATGGAAATGGATGGAACTAGGCGTGTTGACCTTGGGTTATGGCCTAATCTTAATTACGGCATTACAAACCCAGGAACTGTGGCACAGTTAATTGCTAATTCAATGGCCTGGGTGGCAGGATATGGAATACCCGAGTGGTTGGTATTGGATTCACTAATGGGAACGGTTGACCCTGGAGCTTCACAAGATATTTCAGTGACATTGGATGCTACTGAGTTATCTGGTGGAGACTATCAGTCCAACTTAAAACTTTTTAGCAATGATCCGACCAATCCAGAGGTCTCAGTACCAGTTTCCCTTGAAGTAACTGAGATATATGACGTGACATTCAAACTGGATCTAAGGTATCAATTTGTTTCAGAAAATGGTGTTCATCTGGCAGGGAATTTTGGTGACCATAATGATGATACTGTGTTGGACAACGATTACCCGCAATGGGATCCGGCTGGAATCGAAATGTATGATGTGGATGGTGATGGTATCTATGAGGTTACCCTGACTCTGGATGCCGCGACCTATCGCTATACATATATCAATGGGGACAACTTGAATGTTGGCGAGGTACTTCAAGATAGCGAATGTTCTTTTGGTGAAAATGGATACAGGGAAGTTGTGGTCCAAACAGATCTGGTGCTTGATCACGTTTGTTTTAATTCTTGCGCACCCTGTCAATCCTCTGAGTTTGTACTCGTCCCAAATGATACACTGCATGTAGTCGAGGATGGGACAGTGAGCTTTGAAGTCCATTTAAATCTATTTTCAGATGCTACCTATGTATTGTCGGTAGATGCTCGCGATGTTTCTCCTGAGGTCGAGTATGTTGAGACAGATGAAAATAACATTATGATTTGGAATGTTCAGCTAACACCAGATCCAAATTTGAATGGTGATTTTGACGTAACTCTAATGGCATATAATACAGTATATGAATTCACTACGGAGTATTCATTCGTTCTCCATGTTGAATCTGTCAATGATGAGCCAGTGATCGAGTCCTTCAGTGATGGCATGCCAATTGAGTTTGATGAAGATACGATCTATGAAACACCTTTGCAGGTTAGTGACTTGGATAACCTAGGTGATGTCACCCTGCATGTTTCGGTTCAGAGTCCTGATGGACAGGAAATGTCTGGACATGACGTTCTTGAAGGAGATGAGAATTACTCTTTCTTGGGTGAATTTGGAGGTCACAAATATTATCTCAGTAATTACACCAGCAGATGGGATGATGCCAATACTCTTTTGAGTGAAATGGATGGAGCCCACCTTGCTACCATTACTTCGCAGGAGGAAAATGACTTTCTGGCAAGTAATGTGATCGGCTCAGCATGGATCGGCCTCAATGACTATCAAGAATCCCGTGTATGGAGATGGGTCACGGATGAGGAGGTAACATACACAAACTGGGCTGGAGGTGAACCAAATAATGTTGATGAGCGAGTAGTTCAGTTATATTCTTCTGGGACATGGAATGATCTATCTGCAAACTCAAGACTGCAATTCTTGGTGGAAGTAGGTGGTGGACCAATATCAGTAGATCTTGAAAATAACTTATTGACCTTGACCCCTTCCGAGCATTGGAATGGTGAGTTTATCCTAAATCTAGTTGCGGAAGATTCAGAAGGGGCTACTGATGAGATCAGTGTTCCGGGTCATGTTCTTTCTGTTAATGATTCACCTACCTTCCCAACTATGTCTGATGTGCTGATGGAAGAGGATCAGACCTTGGACATTGCCTTGTATGCAGATGACGTGGATGGAGATCTCTTGGAGGTTTCTGCCTACCTTGATTCTGATATTCCAGTCATGCTCTATGTGCACGCAGATGGAGATAGTCTGCTCATTGTTCCAGAGCAAGATTGGTTTGGTAGTGCCGTTATCACGGTAGTTGCCAATGATGGTGAATATATGGTAGAAGAGAGCTTTAACTTGCAGGTAAGCCCTGTGGATGATGAGCCTGTGGTCACTGGCTACTTGGATGACATTTATGTCTATGAGGATTTTGAAGAGTACTGGGAAGCGAACTTAAATGAATTGTTCCTAGATATAGATGGACCCTTGGAGTTTTCCGTGACCTTATCTTCTGAGATCATTGGACACGAGATCAGCGAGGGCATGTTGCATCTATATCCATTAGATAATGTCAATGGCATAGCCGACATGGTCGTGACTGCCTCTAACCCAGTTAGAGCCTCAGTATCTGACACAGTACTGGTAACAGTCTTTGCCGTGAATGATCCTCCAGTAGTTGGTTCCATTGAAATGGTCTATGTGACGGAGGATGTTCCACTAGAGATGTGGACGATGGAAAGCTTGCACGATCAGGGAATCATATCAGATGTTGACAATACTCTTGAGGAACTTGATTTCGCATTGCATCATGAGCATGACCTGTTTCACATTGACTGGAGCCACAATGCTCAAGATGCTCCTATGTTGTATCCACATGAGAACCAATTTGGTTCTGAAATGGTGACACTGTGTGTGTACGATGGTGAATACGAATCTTGCTCAGATCTTGAAGTGGTTGTTGAGCCAGTGAACGATGCTCCATTCTTTGCCATGGACATGCATCGTGTGGTAGGTCTAGATCTAGAGTTTCACATGGATATCCATTATGGTGATGTTGATTCCGATCATGAGGACTTGGAATTGACCCTGTTGAGTGGTCCTGAGTGGGAGCATTCTCTAGATGGTGATCATCTTACAGGATCGCCAAGCGATCTGGGTCATTATCCCATAGTGCTTCAAGTTGAGGATAGTGAAGATCAAACGATAGATACATTACACATTCATGTTGAACATTTCAGACCTGTGATCACCTCTGTTGTGGATGTCCCAAACGATCAGGGTGGAAGAGTCTACGTTAGTTTCAATGCTTCATACTTTGATGATGGTGAGATCAATGGACAATCCTACAGTCTATTCAGATGGGATGATTTCGAAAATGACTCCTCTGGTTGGGTTGCACTTAGTTCCGTGGATGCCATAGGTGACCCTGCTTACACATTTGAAGGATCTACTTTGATGGATTCCACATCTGAAGAGTCAGACGGGTGGACAAGCTTTAAAGTAGTGGCCTCTATGGAAGGTGGAATTTTTGATAATCAGGAAGAAGGCTATAGTGTGGACAACATTGCCCCCGGAGTTCCGGAGGGTCTCATGGCCATGGTTCTTGAAGATGGTATAGAGCTTACCTGGAGTCCTAGCGTGGATGATGACTTCCAATACTTCATGATTGAAAAGTCAATCGATGAATCTTTTTCATCATCAGTTACCTATGAGATGGTTGATACCACGTTCACTGATGTGGAGTATGAGATGAATCAGACGTATTATTATCGTGTGACCGCGTTCGATCATTCAGGTAACCAGAGTGACTTCTCAGACGTGGTAGAGGCTGCGTTATTATCTGCTGAAGATGAACTGGTCCCTGCGGAGTTTGCACTGCATCAGAACTATCCAAATCCATTCAATCCAACCACTCAGATCAAGTTCGATCTAGCTGAAGATGGTCTGGTCACCATCAAGATCTTTGACGTTATGGGTAGAGAATTAAGGACGTTGGTCAATTCTATGAAGACGGCGGGATACCATTCCATGAAATGGGATGCAACCAATGACCTTGGTGAGGGTGTATCTGCTGGAATGTACATCTACATGATACAGGCTGGTGATTTCGTTTCAACCAAGAAAATGGTACTTTTGAAATAAGAGTAGAGTTAGTTCCATATTAAAGATCTTCTTTCTTGTATTGAGTTGATCATTAAATTAAAAGAGCCCTGCATTTGCGGGGCTCTTTTTTGAGTTCTTACTAAAATGGAGATTCTAAAAACTCTCTGATACCATTCACTATTTTTTCATCAAAACTTTCTGGTTTTTTTATTTTTTTACTACGTTTACTTGTTTTTCTTTCAGTCCCAAACATAGCGATCAGTATCTCGGTGAAGGATCTTTCTTCTTTAGGCATCATGCCTCTCCTTTATTGTGACCAATTTTTTAATAATTGGTCATATTCTATTTTATTATTTTGCCCATTAGTTCCTTCAATAACTTTGCAGCAGTGACGGCTGTTATGTTGTTGATATCTCTATCTGGATTATATTCAACAATGTCTGCTCCAATAATCTTACCATCTATATTCGATATAATATCTATGACCTCTCTTGTTGATAGTCCTCCAGGCTCTGGGTGGGATACTCCTGGTGCATAAGCAGGGTCCAAACCATCTAGATCGATTGATATGTATACTGGGTCAACAAATTTTAATTTTAGATCATTTGAGAATTGAGCCATTGTGATCACGTTCACACCATATCGTATTGCTTGATCTTGTTGGTGGTCATTCATTGTTCTGATTCCTATTTGCGTCAAGGATCTGGCTAGATCGTTTTCCATGATTCTTGCAAATGGAGATGCATGTGAAAATGGATTATCATCAAAGTTCTCATACAGGTCGGGATGGGCATCAAAATGCACAATATTCATCTTAGGGAATATTTGACCATATGCTGAAATAATTGGATAGGTTATGCTGTGATCACCTCCAATGGAGATACAATATTTATCATTGGTCAATTCGTTTTGAATGACATTTTTTATCAACTGAAATGCCTTATCCTGATCTTCAATATTCAAGTTTTCAAGATCGACCCAGTTATCCATTCCCTCTAGGTCGACACCATTCTCAGAAAATTTATTGGTCGCTTCAGAATTGAACTCATTTTTTATTATGGGAGGAGCCTTCGATGTCCCAGAAATAAATGATGAATTGATCTCCGTGGGCATTTTAATGATCGAGATCATTTAAAGGCCTAGTAAAGAAGTATTGATCATGATTGTCATAAAAATTAGTTTTTCTGCTATCGGTAACTCAGTGGGGTTTTTTGTTTAATGGAATTTCATTAGATTAATTACATAGATGTTAGTCACGATTTAGTTCTTATTCTACAACAAGAGGAAAAAGAGTCGTTTTATGAATGATAAAAAAGAGTTCAAGAAAAAGTATAACCAAAAATTACAAGATTTACAGATCGAACTAGTCAAACTTCAGGATTGGGTCATTGAGAATGGTAAAAAAATAGCTATTGTCTTTGAAGGTCGTGACGCTGCAGGGAAGGGTGGAACCATCAAACGGATCACTGAAAAATTGAACCCTAGGTATTGCAAGATAGTTGCTCTAGCAGCACCTACGGATCGCGAGAAGACACAATGGTATTATCAGAGGTATATTAACCATTTACCAGCAGCTGGAGAGATCGTTATCTACGATCGTAGTTGGTATAATCGTGGCGGTGTAGAGAAGGTAATGGGCTTTTGCACTCAAAAACAATATGTCAATTTTTTACAGACCTGCCCTGAATTTGAGAGGATGGTAATTAGCTCAGGAACTCAATTGGTCAAGTACTGGTTTTCTGTTAGTGCTGAAGAGCAGATGAAAAGGTTTAAAGCGCGTGCCGATGACCCAACCAAAGGTTGGAAGCTAAGTCCAATGGACCTTGAGTCTGTTAATAGATGGGACGATTATTCAAAGGCAAAGGATAATATGTTTGAACATACTGATACACAGACATCACCATGGTACGTTGTGGAATCGGATAATAAAAAGAAAGCTAGATTGAATTGCATTGATCATTTCCTTGGTCTCATTGACTATCACGAGATAGAGATGCCTGAGGTTGTAATGCCAGACAGAGTTCAACAACAGAACTATGAGAGGCCTCCAAGATCAAATTATAATTATGTTCCAGATGTGATCTGATGATCGTTTGAGTTTTTAATTCTTGACCATTTAATATATACCCCTAGAATTAATTTAAGGGTGTGAAAAATTCAGTTTTCATATTATCATTGTCATTGTGCCTCACTCCCTATGGTTGTGAAGACAGTGAAGACACATCGCCTCCAAGTGTTTCCATTATATCTCCGTTGGAGTATTCTTCTGTTTCGGAGATCACCTTGGTCAAATGTGAGGCTTCAGATGATGATTCAGTTAGAGTTGTAGAACTATGGGTAGATAGTTTGGCAACAGGAATAACAGACAGTTCACAGCCCTATGAATTTCTCTGGAATACTGTTCCTTTATCAGATAGTACAGAATATTCATTAATGGTAATGGCTGAGGATATGAGTAATAACATATCATTTAGTCCTTCCATTTCTGTAATGGTTGATAACACGAGTTCAAATCCAAAAAGTCTCAATATTAAGTCAATAACATATACTGAGACAGAGATGACCATTATCATTGAGCCTTCTTTGGACACGGACTTTTTAAAGTATAAGATATTACGATCCGAAGACATTGATTCTCAAAGATCTACATTGATTGAATTGTCCAACGTTGTTGATACCATCGTACAAATTTATGATTTTGACCCTGTAGAACCTTCTTGGTATTGGGTTGAGGTAGAGGATATCCATGGGTATAAGGCTGTCGGAGATGGTTATTTTATTCTAGATGAATATCCAGGAGAACCAGATCTAAGAGAAATAGAGTTTATTGACGGCACCTTATCCATCAGTTGGGCACCAAATATTGATCCCGATTTTCAATCGTATAAATTATTTGAGTCCATGACCCCAGAAATGTCTGATGCCGTGATGATATTTGAGACAAATGATATCAGCGTGACCACTTTTAACTACCAAGTTGAGATGAACCAGTATAGATACTATCAGTTATATGTGGAAGATTATTGGGGACTAGAGACTGAAAGTGAGGTCAAGATGGGATGCTCATGGTTTCTTTTCAATAATACATTTGTTGATGCTAGTTACGATTATGGTCGTTCACTGATTCAGACGAATGATGGTAATTATCTCATAGTTGGGAATATGAGTATACTTGGAGATAATTATAGCAATGCCTTATTGGTGAAAATTGATCACACAGGAGAGCAAGAGTGGAAGAGGGATCATACTTTTAGCTCAACAGACAGATTGAATGCGGTCAAAGAGTTGGCAGATGGCGGTCTTATAATGGCTGGTTTTACAATGTCTACCACAGACTACAGTAAAGACGTATTGGTAATTAAAACAGATGCTCAGGGGAATATTGAATGGCAAAGGAGCTATGGTGATGCACAAGATGAAACAGCAAATTCGATAGATATTTCAAATAGCGGAGGTTTTATCATTGTAGGTGAGGTAATAAATGCAAACACAGGGTTTGGTCTTTGTCATCTTATGAAGATCGATGATGAAGGTGAATTAAGCTGGAGCAATACATTTGGTGGCAGTCAGAATGATAATGGATTCTCGGTTACATCAACGAACGATGGGGGCTTTGCAATAACTGGGGTAACTAGATCTTTAGGTGATAATGATGGGGATGCATGGTTGATAAAGGTGAGTGGTAGTGGTGCAATTCAATGGGAGAGGACATATGGAGGCGAAGATACTGAATTTGGTCGAGCCATACAGCAGACCGCAGATGGAGGTTATATAATTATAGGACAAACAGAATCCTTTGGTGTTGGATCTAGTGATGCATACTTACTAAAAACCGATTCAGAAGGAAATGAAATTTGGTCGCAAACTTTTGGAGGCCAAGGAACAGATCAAGGTAGGTATGTAGTAGAGACTGCAGATCAGGGGTATTTAGTGTCAGGTTATACTGACTCTTTTGGTGTCTCAGGTGGATTCAATTTTTGGATGATCAAGGCAAATTCATTAGGAGAATTAGAATGGCAAAGATTCTACGGGGAACATGGTGATGATAGAGGGTTGAGTGGAATTCAAACCTTAGATGGAGGCTATGCCATAGCTGGGTATACCAGTTCAGTTGGTTCGAATTCATCTAATATACTATTTATCAAGACCGATGATAATGGAAATTCTGATTCATAAGAATAGTAATGCCTAACCAATTTAAATCAATGTTAATTGCATTCAAGTCATTTAGTATCTATGTCATGGGTTTTTTTTATGTGATTGTTGGATATAAGCATTTTCAAGACCCTGAGTGGTTCATTCGTATCGTACCTCCGATCCTACCATATAAATTAACGTTGGTCCATGTCAGTGGATTATTTGAGATCCTTCTAGGTATTTTATTGATGATTCCTCCCTTTCAAAGTATTGCTGCAAAAGGATTGATCGTATTGTTGATATGTGTCTACCCTGCAAATATTTATCTGGCATATACAAATGGTGCAGCAATGAATATATCACCAGAAATGGCTTGGGGTAGGTTACCATTTCAATTCGTTTTCTTAGGTCTTGCATATTGGCATTCCAAAGATCGATGATTGTCATGGATTCAAATGAACAGGAGCATAATTTACGAATGAGGTAAGGGCATTGAGCAAATTATGCCCTGTTCACTACATACCTAACGTACTCAAACAAGTACATTACTACTTTCAATACGTCTATATAATGTCACTTCCCCAAATACATTTTTTATGACGTGATAGGTGTCACACTTCATATTGTATTAACTTGGATCAGTTATATGTTTTTAGAATAAAATTTTTGAAATTAACCTTATGAATTATGTATCTATGATCAAATTGGCTCCAAATCGTACCATGCTCATTTTTATCCCAAGAGTTGCTGCTATTCTTTTTATTTTTTTACAAATTTTAGGCATGTTGGCCTATCCCGGTGGTACGATGTATGATGCCTCAACAGAGGGTTATTCTTTTTCTATGAACTTCTTTTCAGACATGGGTGCATATGCTGCGCGGAATGGTGAGCCCAACTATCTATCAATGATAATATTTGCCTTCTCACTTACCATTGTGGGTCTCACTTTTGCTTTATATTATTCGCTGTTACCTAAATTATTTGGGAATGATAAGGTGAATTTTTTTATTGCAACCATTGGTTCACTTTTTGCAATTGGTGGTTCAATTTGTATGATAGGTACAGGGTTTACACCATCGGATGTTGTTTTTGCTCCACATGTTTTCTTTGCAAACAACATATTTCATTGTTTTTTGGTCACTTCTTTGCTTTATACAATAGTGATATTTCGGTCTGATAGATTGAAAAAGAGATATGCAATGGGATATGCATTGTTCTTTATCTCAATATTTATTTATGTTGGTATTCTGCAGTATGGGCCATCTGCTAGGTCAGGAGAAACAGCTTTGATTTTTCAGGTATTGTCTCAGAAAATGATCGTGATCGTTTTTTGTTGTTCTGTGATACACCAGACATTTGGTTTCTCACAATCAGGGATACTGGAAAGGTAATTCATATTAGAGGTTCTAATGTGGATAAAAAATTAAAAGTAAAAGAATATTTTCCAAATATTGGTGATTTCTCAAATGATGACATCATTGAAGTGATTCATCAGAATAAAGAAAATTTAACTTTCTCACACAAGATAAATGGGCGTTGGGAGAATAAATATCTAAGCATTCATCATCTTCCACAAGTAAAAAAATTATTTCATCTTGCATGTAAGGTTGGTAAAAAGATCATTGGTAGACCACTGATCATTCCTTTTAAGGAGATGGGACTACCAATGGATGAATTTTGGTTTAATATCGCTAGACCTGGAGAATCTACTGGCTGGCATGACCATAAGAATAGTTCTATCCTCTCTGGCGTATATTATCTCAAGGTTCCAAATGAATCTGGAGACATTCATTTTAGAAAAAAGAATGATGGCCAAGTAGTTGAATGGAAGATAAGATCAGAAACTGGTAAAATGATATTGTTCGATTCCAATATTGAGCATTCAGTACCAATAAATAAGAGTAACCACGATAGGGTCTCCATTGCATTCAATCTTTATTCCTTGCCACTGAAGATCAACTCTAATTCTGATGAATATTCATCAAATAAATTTTATTCTTAACCCTTTTGTTATACATAAATTTGAATGGAATTAGAGTCTATAAATTTTATTGATTACGTTGGAGAACATAATGAAACGATTAACCTTATTATCTTTTGTCAGTCTTTTTATCATAATGATCATCACTGCCTCGAATTATTCGCCAGGCCAATCTGAAATTGAGTCTACTTGTCAATTAAGTACTGAATATTCAGATTCAGGTAGTTGTAATAGCAACATGAGTTCATGCAAAAGCGATTGCAGTAAGTCTGAATGTTCTAAAAAAGTAAAAAATAGTTGTGGTTCAGATTGTAAAAAACAATGTTGTTGAAAAGATAGTAAAAAGGAATTTGGGTCTAATTGTATCAAACCATGTTGCCAAAAAGCAGGGTTATAAAATATTTTGAGTGTTGTGACTAATATCTATTCAAGAATTTATGGATCCAAACCCATTTCCAAGAAAATTCCCATATCTTATAGTAGGGTGGATGATCTAGCTTAATGAAAAAAATATTAATTAGATCGGTCATAGCTGGGATTCTAGGTTTCTGTTTTTATTTTTATGTTTTGGTATGGTTGACACACATATAATGCCTTTAAGATTGAAAAAGATCTTAGCTCTAACCTTTTGGATGGGATTTGCTTCAGGAACAGTGATATTCATTGATTCTTTCTTATCGATCCCAGATGAGATATCTGGAGTATTATACTTTTTAAGTATTGGCATTGCTGCATCAAGTGTCCTGAATCATTATCGATAATTCCAATGGGACAAAAAACAGCAACTGAGGTCTTTAGCCAGTGGGCACTAAATGGGAAGGATGTTGGAATGGAAGCAAATCATTCTTCGGCGGTGAATGCAATGCTTGATGAGATCATTGGCTCTCGGGCTTCACCATTCTCTATTATCGATGCAGGATGTGGTAATGGCTGGCTGGTGAGGAAGATAGTTGAACATCCTCTTTGTGAGAGGGCAATTGGAGTAGATGGTGCAAAAAAGATGATCGAAAAGGCTAGATCATTACATTCTGAGGGAACATATTATCATTCTGATCTATTGGATTGGTGCCCAGATGAAAAGGTTGATTTTGTACATACCATGGAGGTTCTTTACTATTTCAGGAAACCAGAAAAATTAATTTCACATATTTTAGATAATTGGTTAGAAAAAAATGGGATCATCATAATGGGCATGGACCACTATGAGGAGAATTTAAGTAGCCACTCATGGCCAGTGGATCTTAATACTTATATGAAACTATTAAGCATCAAGGATTGGGTAACTCTGTTCAAAGATTGTGGAGTGTCAGATGTCATTGCCTTTCAAACCAACGTGACTGATGAATTTCCAGGGACGTTGGTCATCAAAGGTTCAAAAAGATAATATTGAATATTAGAATGAATAAAAAAATATATAATATCGTTTTAAAAATTGGGTTTGTTATGTTAGCGATCAATATAAACTTTGGTCAAGAGCAGAATGCTCGGTCTGAGTTTTCAGGCATTAATGATAAGGAATGGAAAAAAATGAAAAGAACCGAATCAGAATGGAAGCGTATTCTTTCAGCTGAAGAATACAAGGTATTGCGTGAAAAAGGTACTGAGCGAGCGTTTACTGGTGAATACGATGGACACTTTGAAGAAGGAGTATATGTTTGTGCTGGGTGTGGTACGGATCTTTTTGAGTCAGAGACAAAATATAGATCTGGGTGTGGTTGGCCTGCATTTTATGAGGCAATGCCAGGGACTGTTGAAGAAACAGAGGATACTAGTTTTGGCATGCGAAGGATAGAGATCACGTGTAGTAAATGTGATGGCCATCTTGGTCATGTATTCAATGATGGCCCTAAACCTACGGGTGTGAGATATTGTATCAACTCTATTTCCATGGATTTCAAACCAGAAAAAAAACAGGGATCCAAATGAAAAAGGGTATTGTAAAAGAATATGACGCTTTAAAAGGTTTTGGCTTTATTACTGGTGATGATAATGAAGATTACTTTGTACATGTGAGTGGACTTAGAGAGCATCTTAAGAAAAAAGGCCTGGCTCCTGGTCAAAAAGTCTCTTTTGATGTCGATTTTGGCATGAAAGGAGATAAGGCTATCAACGTCCGTACTGAATAAATTAATTTAGTGTTGGGCCTCTGATATAAAATCCTCAATTATTCCTTTTATCTGAATTGGAATTTTATGACCCACGGATGGTGAAAGTAATTCTGTTTTAAAACCTGCTTCTGAAAACAGTTCACTGGCAATCCTGCTCTCTTCAGGTAGAACAACTTCATCCTTTTCGCCATGAATTAAAAGGACTGAGGTATTTCGGCTTCCAGGTTTGATATTACTTTTGAATTGTTCCTTTTGGCCTATGAAACCTGCAATGGGTATGATGCCTCCTAGTGAGAATTCTTGCCTAATAATATATTCCATGATCAGACAGGCTCCTTGTGAAAATCCAAGTAAAAAGATATTTGAATTAGAAAAGCCTTTTTTATTCAGGTCAGATATCGTTTTGGTCAAGAGATCAAATGATTCCTGATATTTCCATCCGACCTCCTCATCTCCTTCAAACCATGAGAACTGATCTTCGGAAACGGTATAAGGAGCTTGAAGAAATGTCCATTGTGTTTTTTCAATACTAAATGCTTTCGCTATGGGTTTCATTGAGGATTGATTTCCTTTCCAACCATGAACAGCTATCATGGCTGCTTGTGAAATTGGATATTCGTTCATGCCCTAGAATATGGTGCAGCAACAATCATCAACTGTCTCTACTTCTGTAAAGTCAATACCATCCATTTTATATCTTATGCATTCATCTATGGTGACGGACGGATCTATTTCAAGCAAACTACTGGTAATATCATCCATGGTCACTTTTTTATATAGGTATCCATCAACCAATCCACCTCCACAATCATTGCATTCAGCGTTATTTGATGATGAGGTACTACATCCAATAAAAAAGAAAAATACCATGATGAGTTTTATAGATATTTTGATGTTAGGAACCAACTTCTCTATTCTTTTCATAATCATCCATCCTTTTTTTGAAGTCATCTAGATCTTTTGCTCTTAGTAGTGGACTTTTTTTAATGTTCTCATCTAGTGTCATGGTTGGTTTATCTCCATAATCATGCCCTGGATAGATTCTTACATTTTTTGGCATTTTTAGGATTTTATCATAGACCGATTGATACAGGTCTTCAATATTACTTCTTGAACCTTTAATTCGTCCAGTGCGCCCTATGAATATTGTATCACCTGTAAATAGGACTGGTGATAACTGATAGCATATCGAGTCAAAATAATGACCTGGCGTGTGTAGACCTTTGAAATTCATTTCTCCAATGATGAATCCTTGTTTGTCCTCGATCTCTTTAAAGCGATAGTTAGATTTTCTAAGGTGTGAGTCTGGATGACCTAATATGTTGATATTTGGATATTCCTGGACATAGTCATCTAGATGTGCCGTATGGTCACCGTGGCCATGTGTAATTAAAATTGCAATTGGATCGTTTCTTAAAAATTCAGAGAACTTGCTGATCTCAATTGCTGCATCAACAAGAACTTGGGTGCCTGTTCTACTACACGTGACCAAATAAGTAAGATTCTTATCATAGCCACCTGAAAAAGTTCGTATTGAAAAATCAGTTTCTGGATTCATTAAATTCTAATTGAATTAGGTTAAAATTCTGTAATTTAAACTTAAAGAACATACCGAAAATGATTCATTAATCAATAATTGAATTAGGTTTCGTTTAAAATAATGGAAAAAAAACAAATAGCCTGGTATCTTATTTTTGGCGGACTTGCCATATTCCTTTTGGAATTTGTAAGTACAATTTTATCCTTTATTTCTAATCATCCTTTTCTTGGAGTGGCCTGTATTTTGATTGGCTGTGGTATGTTCTTTCTCACTTATGACGAATGATCAATATTAATCATTCTAAAATTTTTCAAAATACGTATAAAAAGGAATCTGAAATGAAATACTTTTATCCAATTGTCATGATATTTTTCATAATTGGTTGTGGCAGTGATACAAAACAGAAATCAATATCAACACTTTCTACGTTTAAAGATTCAACCAGTTATGCCTTAGGAGCTGACCTTGGCTCTAACCTGAAGCAACAAGCAGTAGAAATTGATTACGATGTTTTCATGGCTGGAATGACTGATGCAATGTTAGATGGTGAGTTGGTCAAATTAGATCAAAAACAAAGGCGTTCGGTCATGGCAAGTCTTCAGCAAAGAATAAGGGACAAGGCAAAAGAAGAAGGGGAAACGAATCTAAAGAAAGCAGATGAATTTTTAGCCAAGAATAAAAAAGAGAACTCAGATATAAAAGAGACTCCTACAGGACTACAGTATAGGGTTCTTAGAGAGGGTAATGGAGATAGCCCTGTTGCTGAGGATAGGGTCAAAGTACACTACGCTGGTAAATTAATTGACGGGACCCAGTTTGATAGTTCTTACGAAAGAGGTGACCCAACTGAGTTTGGGCTCAATCAGGTCATCAAAGGTTGGACAGAGGGCTTGCAGCTAATGAAAGTAGGTGCCAAATATGAGTTCTTCATACATCCAAAGATTGCATACGGTTCTAGACCAAGACCGACCATACCCGCAAATAGTGTTCTTATCTTTGAAGTTGAGTTATTGGATATTGTGACAAAAAAATAACTAGATAAGCAGTACTTAAATGGATTTTCATAAATTGAAAAGACTATTTTTCATTTCATTGATTGTCTCTATCATTTTTTCTCAAGGTCTCATGATCAAGACTATTTGACCAAAATGGGTCATTGGTCGATATTGTAGAATATGAAGATCAGAATCCATGGCCTGCATCAGCAGATGGTGGTGGGCCTACCTTGGAACTGAAAAATCCAAATCTGGATAATTACGTTAGTGAAAATTGGTCTGCCTCAGAAAAATTTGGTACGCCTGACGAAATGAATAGTGTTTATTTGAATGAATAGTAAATCAAAAAAAAGCATCATATTTATTAGATTCTTATTAGTTTTTGTTATTGTATATAATCAATTATTTATAACATAGCCCAGGAATAAACATTCTAGAATATATATCCATGCCATCAGAGATGATCTTGAGGTTTAGTTTTAATCTGCTCATTGCATTTATCATTATAAAATTAATATACCATCGTGATCATAAGGGTAATGATTTTGTATTTACATACTTCATGTTCAACTCTCTTATCTTCTTTTTTGCGTATATACTGGGTAATCTAGATGTTAATATGGCTTTTGGTTTTGGGTTGTTTGCTGTCTTTGCAATACTCCGCTACAGAACAGATCCAATACCTATAAAGGAAATGACCTATTTATTTATTGTTATCACAATTGGCGTTATCAATGCCTTGAGTAATAACGATATCGCATTCTCTGAAGTATTATTTGCAAATACAGCGATTGTTGTTTTGACCCATTTTCTTGAAAGGTACTGGGCAAATAATTTGCTTAAAAGTAAAACAATTGTTTACAATGATATGGACAAGATATTACCCGATAAGCATCAAGAATTAATCAATGACCTATCAGAGAAGACTGGACTATCTATTATCAGCGTTAAAGTTGGAAGGATCAATTTTATGGATGGTCGATTCAATGTTAAGTTTTATTACAGGGATTAGGCTCGGTAAAAAATATTTCTGAACTACCAATGAATATTAGAAGGTTTTCCTCAATCTATTGGTGTTTTATCTTATCTCTGCAATTCTTGAATGGTGCTAATGATTTTGAGTCAAGAAATACAATATCATTTCAATTCAAGCTGCCACATTCCTTCAGATTGGATTGTGAACAAAGTTTAAGACTATCTGGCCAAGAATTAGAATTCAAGCAAACTTTTACTGAATTAACCTTTTCCAAAGAAATTATTAATGACTTGAAGGTTTTCATTCCTATTAGATATGCGATTTTTGATGATAAAGTTAAAAATAGAATAAGTTTAGGAGGGATATATAAGATTGCGGTGAAGTCTTTTAAATTTAAATATAAAACTAGGTTTCAAAGGACGCATGAAAAAAGTAAAAATCCAGAAGATTTATTCAGAAATAAGTTCTATGCACATTATAAGTTAAGTAAAAAATTTGAACCATTCATTTCTTGTGAGATCTTTCATCCTGCTAATTCAAATGATAATGAGCTTAATGAATATAGGCTGTCTTTAGGTACTGATTTTGATCTTCCACGTAAGAAAGCTCTAAAATTATATTATCAGTACAAGGTTGAAGATTTGAATAAAAAGAGTGCTGATGAGACTCATATCATAGGGCTATCATTTAGTTTTAATTAATTGATTCCCAATGCGAATAGTAAAAAGTACCCCGGACAGGATTCGAACCTGTGACCCACAGCTTAGAAGGCTGTTGCTCTATCCAGCTGAGCTACCGGGGCATAGTATTTTTACCATAGAAAATTACGATTAAGGTACTGATGATAAAATAAAATCTCTTTTTATTTTTGAATGTATTCTATCAGAATTGATTTAGATCAGCATATCAAGATTCTTCATATTGGTAGTAGGATTTCCACGAATATTTTCCAATCTTTGATACTTTTTGTAGTTCGCTAATTCCTTTTGTATTTAGAATCGATTTTCTATAGCCGTCAAATTTGCTTTCAGATTTCCAGTTCAGGTATTTTGGGCTTAATAATTCTCTATGTGATATTCTCTTTTTATCTTTTATAATTTGAATTATCTCATTTGTTTTCTTTGATCTGATGGCTCGTTTTCGCTTTTGTAACAAATTTATTTTTTTACTAAGAACATCAACCTTACGATTCATATTGTACTTTGTAATTAGGTTTGCTATGGTCTGCCCAGCCATTCTATTACGGTAATCTGATTCATTAAGATATTTATTTAAATATGAGATCAATTCTTTACGTGTCTTATAAAAATCAGCACCATTATTAATATCTCTATAATATTGCTCATTGAACATAATGTAGGGTATGCCACTGGAATTACCATCAATAGTTGCATCAAGCCAGTCACCATACATATTCCTTGGTGATACTCCAACACAACAGGTCCGCATTTTTTCTAAATATTCTCTTCTATTACTATTTTGCCCAGTGGTGATCCATCTGAACTCTCTAGTTAGCTTATGAGAGCTTTTCATATATGGTATCCAAACCTTGAAATCATCTCTTTGTTTTCTCAGGGCTAGTATGGTTTTTTCAAATTCAAGAAAGTTTGTTTCCTTATTTACATCATGGTTCCAAACAATAAGTTTTTCATAGGTCCCTTTTTTATTGGGTCTAATACTTTTTGGGATGACCATTGGTGGGAAGACCTCTAATTTTTCATGCAACTTACCACATACAGAACTACTGAATATTTTTCTAGCTTCTTCATGTATCATTTGTTTTTGGTATGAGGTATTTAAAAAACATGAGTCCATTTCGGTCATTCCAAAAATATTATACTCAAAAACACCATCCCAATCGATCTTTGGTAATTCAAAAAGATGCAAATATCCCATAATGGGAGGCGAAAGATTCGTCGTATTATTGAAAAATAATTTCAAAGATCTTACGATTTCAGGTTGATGACAAAATATTAGATCTATTGGGAAATCAGCGAAGCTAAGTTTCTCTTTTAATTCATTTATGTCAAAATGAATCCGATTCAATGGTTTCTTAGGAATGTTCATTTTGATAAAGTGAGTATTAGGAAAATTCAAGCTCCTCTTTATTGATCTGACGCCATTATTATTTTCGTCGTCATGCAAAGGCGTGACTATATGCCAGAATATATCATCTCGTTTTTTTTGCATTAATTCTATTGAAAGAGTGAGGAAATCAATATAGCTACTATCGCTGGGGTTGTCTTGCTCTCGAGGAGGGGCAATACTGGGAATCAAAAGGATTCTAATCATTATCTGTTTGGGTGCTTTTCAATGAAATAAAATGAAATTGATTAGATTAAATTACTGAGAAGAAGTCTACTATTAGAAAAAAAAACAGTATATTTTTCTCGTCGGTCGCTCCTCGAGAAAATTCTTGACAGTTATCTATGTTCAGTTGTACACTTACCGAGGAGAGAGATAGAATTTTACCTCTATCCACTACCAAAGAACCA
>CEVW01141822.1_pt1 | contig 18799 bp, 7 predicted proteins | sample 427061 | NCBI WGS metagenome assembly CEVW01 (sample SAMEA2623774, study PRJEB7988) | marine metagenome | biome: marine biome (ENVO:00000447); feature: surface water layer (ENVO:00002042); material: "saline water (ENVO:00002010), including plankton (ENVO:xxxxxxxx)" | depth 5 m
AAATATTTCTTTATTTTCATCATCTGGTGCTGTAATATTACCACTAATATCCAATGTTCCTTTAATAATAGTACTACTTTTATTACCACCAATAGTTATATTGTTAGTAGCTACATCGGCAAATATAGTTTTATGTTCATCTACACCCGCTAATATATTGGTATTTACTTGTAAATCTCCACCCATAATAACAGTTGATGTGGCTCCACCTACAGTTATATTATTATTTGTTACATCAGCAAATATGGTTTTATCTTCATCTACACCTGCTAATATATTAGTATTAACTTGTAAATCCCCACCAGTAATAACAGTAGATGATGCACCTCCAATAGTAACAGATTTATCTAGTGCGTCGGTAAATAGTTGTTTATCAATATTACTTCCTAATATGTTATTATCAACCATAATATTACCACCAATATGTAATTGTTCTGTTGGGTCTACTACACCAATACCTACATATCTATCACTATATGTTTCGTTATTTGAATTATTTTTCCACATAGAAACGACCATTTCTTCACTATAATCGTCAACATTATCTCTAAAAATAGTTTCAGCTGTTGCGACATCATATATACCTCCCCATCCTTTACCTCTAACATAAGTGACATAATTATCTATAGTTACTTGATTAAGGTTGGTTTTAGCTGGCACAAAAGAATTTAATACATCACTTTCTATAGTAGCTATATCAGTTCCAGCACCGTGATTTGCTCTATATGCAGTTACAATAGAGGCAGGTAAATCATCAATTTTTCTTTTTCTTATTTTCATTTCACCATCTGAACTAACACCTAATTTATGTTTGTCTCCTACCCATATTGAATTATTACCAACAAATAATTCTTTAATCTTTTTTGCTGGTGTACCTAATGATATAGTATTTGTATGTTCAGGAATAATATCATTTTTCAAAGTTATATAAGTATTTTCGTTTGCAGCTATACTATTCATTTTTACATCTTCTGTTTTTAAGGCACCGTTTTTTATATGAACCAAACAATCAGCATCTGGTGTTATAGTTCCTATTCCCATTTTACCGTCTGATTTAATTATAGCTCTATCAGTTCCAGCAGTAACAAATAATAAACGGTCTTCATCGGCTGTAGGTGATGATTCAGCACTAATAAAAGTATCTTTATCAACATCCATAACACCACCCAAATTTACCCACGATGTACCATCATAACCTTCAAATACTACATTATCACTATTGTATCTCAATGCTCCTAGCGTTGATGATCTTTGATTATTTTTACCTATTGGTAAAATAATTGAATTTGTAGTATCAAATTTTATAATACTACCATCACTGGTTTGATTTTGTGGAACTAATTTTTTTCCACCTATACTTATGGTTTGACTTACAATATCACCAAAAATAGTCTTGTTTTCATCTGAACCAGATTTAATATTATTATTAACTTGTAAATGATTACCTATAATAACAGAATTAGTTGCTCCACCTTGACCTTGAGCATCTGGTTGTTCTGAACTACCTATTTGGATATTATATGATTTTAGATTAGTAAATATTTCTTTACCAGAATTATTATCCTTTGCTGTTATATGGCCATTAGGTTGTAATGTTCCAGCTATAACAACTGTAGATGTAGAACCACCCATTGTAATATTATTATTACCAACGTTTTTAAAAATTTCTTTATCTTCTTCAGCATCTGTTGTAATATGTTCGTGAATAATAGCATTTCTTTTTACAATAATATCTCTAGTGGATTCTAAATCATTTCCAGCTACAACTTTTCCTAATTGACCACCTATTGTAATATCTTTGTCTAATACATCAGTAAATATTTCTTTTGCTGTATTTTGAGCAGCAGGTGCTATTATTTTGTTTACTACACTTAAATCATTAGCTATTTTTATAGTACTACTAGTAGAACTACCTAATGTTACTTCACCTGTAGTTGTTCCAAATATTGATTTATTTTCAGTAGTAACATCGGCTACTATATTTTCATTTATCTGTAAATCACCTTTCATTACTATAGAACCACCTTGATTACCTATATTAATTTTACCGGTAGATGTTACATATATATTTTTATCTTCTGATGTATCGTCACTTACTATATCATTATTAACTTGTAAATCATTATTAATAACAGTTTTGGATTTAACACCACCTATAGTAATTGTTTTTTGAGTTGTTTGACCTACTAATGGATATATTTCTTTATTTTTATCTGTAACAGATAATATTTGTTCTTTTACTCTAATATTATTACCAATTACTACGTGACCACCATTACTTCCTATTACAACATTTTCATCCGTATTTGTATATATTTCTTTAACTACTGATGTGTCTGGTGCGTCTATCTTATCAGTAACTTCTAATGTTCCACCCATCAATATTGTGCTATTTGCACCACCCATTGTTATTTTACCAGAATAATCGGTTTGATTGTCTGCTTGTTTTACAAATAATTTTTTACCACTATTATTAGTAGTTTTAATATCTTCTTTTATTTGTAAAAACCCTTGAACAAATGTTGTGCTATCACCAGAACCTATTTTTATAGTATTATCTATTCCTGTGAATATTTCTTTATCAACACCATCATCTACTGATTCTATTTTATCTTTAATTTTTAAATTACCTCCTACAACTACATTAGATGTAGCTCCTCCTATATTTATATCTTCTGTAACATCAACATATATATTTTTATCTTCATCGGTGTATGATGTTATATCTTCTTTAACTTTTAAATTATTACCTATTTTTACGGTAGATTGACTACTTCCTATTTCTATATTAACACTTTGTGAATTAAGAAAAATACCTTTATCTTCATCAGCATCAGTAGCTGTAATATTACCACTAACATCTAATGTTCCCTGAATTCTAGTTGTACTTTTGTTTCCACCAATAATTACCTTATTTAAAGCAATATCCCCCCATAATGTTTTATCAGTATCAGTATGACTTAATATATTTTGGAATAATCGTATATTACCACTTGTATCTATATTTCCATTATTTACATCAAATTTAATTTGTTCTTGTATTGGATGTTCATATGTATTGTCATTATTTAAAGGGTCGTTTGGTGTAACATCTGCTAATTTACCTATATGAATATTATTTTGATTTATAATCATTACTTTTTTTGCTTTTGAATAATTTAATCCTTGTCCAACATAAAATGCAATAGTATCTTCATCTTGATCTTTATCAGATGCTACTTTAATATATGTATCTCTATCATCGTCTACTAAATTTGTTAATGAACGCCATACTGTTCCGTCCCAACCTTCAAATTGGTCGTATTGTGTATTATATCTAGTATAACCTCTTGTTTGCCAATTTGGTAATCCTGTCCCACTAGTTGCTGGTCTTTCAGCATTAGTTCCTACTGGTATTCTTATAGCATCATTAGAACTAATATCAACAATTACACGTGGATTATATTCACTAGTAGTATTAACCTTGGTTCCAAATCCAAAATTACCATCTTGTCTTAATACCATTTGTTTTTTTGTATTTGAATATAAAAATAAACTATTACCTACTACACTTGCTCCTACTATAACATTACCACTAGAATCTGTTTTTGCACCACCAGGTGTTAATGCATCCCAAACCCATTCAGCATCTTTCATAGTAAATCCTTCAAATCGTTTTTGAGTTGTATTATATCTTAGCATACCAGCGTGATCAGCATTACTAGCTATCCCTAGTCCTTGGTCATTTGTTCCACAAGGAATTTTCATAGCATCAGTTCCGTGAATTTCCAATGTAATATTTGGTGTAGGTGTTTTTATTCCTATATTTCCATTGTTTAATATTATCATTCTTTCACTTCCAGCGGTTACAAATTTCAATTGGTCGTTATCTGTTTGATGATCATCTTCTGCGCTTATATATGTATCTTGATCTATATCTATTACTCCTCCTAATAATCTCCACGCAGCTGGTGTTGGTGGTGTAGTTGCATTTATTTTCACACACGCTTCAAAATTCTTTAATGTTGTGTTATATCTTATTGCACCTAATTCATCGTATATTCTTTCGACTGATGTTCCTTTTGGTAAAATAGTAGCATTTGTTGAATCAAATTTGACTTTACTTTGACCACTACCTATAGTTATAAAATGATCTAATATATCAGCCCATATGGTTTTATCTTCTGTTTCTGTTGTTGTAATATTTCCACCTATTTTAATATCTACATCCGTTTCTAAATTATCAATCATTAATTTACTTTTTGTTCCCATTGTCACAGATTCACCTGTTCCATCATATGTTGTAGAAGCTAATATAAAAGAATCTAACGCTTCATCCCATCCTATAAATTTATTATCTGTAGACCTTAATATGGTAAAACCAGATGAAAAATTAGCATTAGCATTTTGACCAATACCTTTATTCAATAATATAACATTATCTGATATATCCATATTTGTCGTATGAATACGTGTAGTTGCACCTTTCACTGTCAAATTACCTTGTAACACAATATCATTTGCCACTTGTAAATCTTTTCCTAGCCATACAGTGCTTTGGTTGCCACCCATATATATATTTTTTGTAATCACATCAGTCCATATTTCTTTATCTTCATCAGCACTTCCTTCTTCACTCAGTATATTTGTATTTACTCTCAAATCTCCTCCTACTATTACCGTTGAACTAACACCACCTATTTTAATTCTATTTGTTGATACATCTGTAAAAATATTCTTATCTTCATCTACACCTGCTATTATATTGCCACTTACTTCTAATGTTCCTCCTACATATGTTTTACTATTATGACCTCCTATACTTATCTTACTTGTTAATAAATCTGTAAATATATTCTTATCTTCATCAGCATCTGAAAATAGATGTCTTCCCAAAAACATATCTCCATATTTATTTATTGTCATTATGTTACCATCTATTTCTTCTGAACCTATTGCTAACCTCGTATCACCACTAACCGTTGCTTTATATCCTAATGCTATACCGTGATTAACTTCATCTATAGTATTCAATTTACCTAATGCTATACTAGCTAATGATGATTTTTTAATTGTATTTTCTTCTCCTATAGCACACGATATCAACGAATTTGATATATCATTTTTATAGCCTATAGCTACACTATTATTAGCTAATTCTAATTTATTTTCTAATCCACTTGTTAATACATTGTATGAACCACTTATATCTTGTGATTTACCATATACTGCTGAATTGCCTACTTTTACTAATTTATTAGTTATTCCTTCTATCATATTATTACTTGAATCAGTTACTATTTGTGATAAACCACTTACCATATTATTATTACCATTTGTTATTGTATTACTTTTACCAAATATTACAGTATCTGTTGCCGATGATACATTATTATTAGAACCCGTTATTAAATTATTTGTTCCACTAGTATTTTGATTTGTAGTACCAGTTACTATATTATTATTACCATTTGATTCTTGATTGCTTTTACCAAATACTACACTATTCTTTGTTGCATTAATAATTGTATTTGATTCTCCAATTACACCCGACTTTTCACTATCTGTTAATGTATTTGATAAACCAATTACTATTGATTCTATATCATTTGTTAAACTATTATTCTTACCTGATACCAGAACATTTGTTGAATTTTTTACTACTTCTTCATTTCCTAATATAGTATTATTATTTCCATTATTTTCATAATTTTTTTTCCCCGATATTAATGTATTATTTGTATTTCCGCTTATATCATTTAATTCTCCTAATGTCATTGAATTAGAAACATTTTCTAATTTATTATTATTTCCAAATGATACTCCATTTGTTACTGATTTTGCTGTATGATTTTCACCTCCTATCAAAGAACCCTTTGAATCTTTTGTTGTGTTCAATTTACCATATGTTACATTATATTGATTATTATTATTATTATTTGTCAATCCTACTACTAATGATTGTGTTGTATTACCACTTACATCATTGCTTTCACCTAATACAGTTGTTGTTGTTGTATCTTTAACTATATTTGATTTTCCACTTAATAAAGCATGTTTATTATTAAAATTTTTGTTTGATTGTCCAATAGTCATAGAATATTGTGTATTTCCACTTACGTCATTATTTGAACCTATTATTGATGATTCTTTCACATTTTCTATTATATTTTGTTTTCCTGATATTATTGTATCATCTGTTGTTTTAACTGTATTTAAATTACCTCCTACCAATATATTCTCATTTGTATCTGTATTTTGTTGTGTTCCTATTAATAAGGAATTCTTATTTGTTTTGGATATATTATTTAATCCAGAAACAATCGTATCGCTATTATTTGTTACTGTTGTATGATTACTACCTGTAACAATAACTTGTGAATTATTTGATATTGTGTTAGAATTACCTACTAATAATGAATTGACATTAGAATTAGTTTGATTTGAAGTTCCTATTATTCCTGATTCAGTATTAGACGTATTTACATTGTTTTTCCCTGAAACTATAGTATTTGTATTTGTAATACCTGTATTTGACATTCCAAAAGTAGCATTATTTATTCCTGTTGTTTCTTTATTTAAATTACCTATTACTATTGAATTTACTGTATTTACACTAACATCCAATGATGTTCCAGATACTACACTAGTTGTAATATTTTTTGTAGCATTATTTTTTCCTATTGTAATGCCGTTAACTGTAGATATACTTGTATTACTGTCTCCTAATATTATACTTTGAGAATCTGTAGATAATACATTATTCGTTCCATTTACTAGAACATTTGATACATCAGTTAAATTATTATTAAATCCAAATACCGTATTACTATTACCACCTGAATCTATATTTGCTCTTCCTCCTATTAATGAATTTCTTGTTGCATCTTTTAAAGTTGATTTTATAACCTGATGTCCAGAACCATATACTAATACCCTTTTACTATCAGAAACTACACTATCTTTACCTATTATTAAACTATTTTCCAAATTTGTTAATTGATTATTATGACCACCTACTATTCCTCCACTTACATCAGTCATTCTATTAAATACACCTGATGTCATATTATTTGATGAATCGTTAATTTCATTTAATGCTCCTGATGTCATATTATTTCCACTTTTTGTTCCTTCTATATTATTTTTCCCACCAATTACTGAATTTACAGTTAAACCACTTACTGTATTTGTATCACCAAAAACAGCACATCTAGATATATCATCTATATCGTGAGCATTACCTATTATAATACTATCTTCACAATTATCTACATTAATATCTTTGCCTAATATTTCATTTCTATTTGAAGTTGTTACTATATTTGTGTCTCCTGATACTATAGATTCATTTAATACTGAAATAGTATTACTTTTACCATTTACTATACTATTATTACCTGCTTGTAATGAATTATCTTTTCCTGCCATTAATGTATTTATTACATTAACAGTTGAATTATCATCACCTGTTAAATTACTATTAATTAAACTAATACCACTATTAGATACGCCTCCTATATATGATTTTAATGATGCAGTTGCTACATTTGTTTCACCTGTTATTATTGAATTTTCTGTATTTTGAACACTGTGATTTATACCTGATAGTAATACTTGTTTATTATTCAATAATGATTTTTGATTTTTACCAAATATAGCATTGTTTGTTCCAGCTGTTTCTTTATTGTCTGAACCCGCCATTATTGTTCCTGTTGTATTGCTAATTAAATCGTTATTATTTCCAAATATTGCATTATATGTTGAATTTTTAACTGTATGGTCTTTACCTGCTATTATTGTATCTGTTTCTGTATCTACTGAAATATTATGACCAAATATTGATGAACCATTACTACTTGTAATCGTATTATTTTCTCCAGATGCTATTGTTGTTAATGATTCTGTTATAGTATGATCATTTCCAATATAAATTGAAGATACATTATCTGTCATTGCCTGATTCGTATTATATACTTTATTACCTTTTCCCATAACTAATGTATTTGTTACATTGTTACTTACATCATTATTCGAACCTGATACTAGTGAGCCTTTTATTGATTTTGTACTATTTGATACTCCAGATACTATTGATTCGTGTGTTGTCGTAACATTATTGATATGACCTGATACTATACTATTGTATGTAGTTGATACTGTATTTTTTGAACCATCCAATAATATGTTTTCACTGTTTAATACAGATTGCTCTCTTCCAAATATTGCATTATTTTTACCGGTATTTTCTACATTTAATAATCCAGATACTAATGATTGACTACTATTAGATACATTATTTGACAATCCATTAACTAATGTATTATTATTACTAGTTGCTGTTAATAAATTTCCTGATATTAAGGATTGATTATTTGTTTGTGAATTATTTGATAAACCATTTAATATAGAATTTTTATTATCGGTAACTGTTGTATTATTTTTTCCAGTTAATAATGTATTTTCATTAGTTGATGATATATTACTTTCACCAAACATAATAGTATTTTTATTAGTAGCAGAACTATTAGATTCACCCATAATTAATGAATTTGTTGTATTAATATTCACAACATTATTACTACCAAATACAGAATTATAATTGGAATCTTTCAATTCATTTGATTGTCCACTAACAATTGAGTTATTATTATTACTTATATCGTGATTATCACCAAATATTGCATTTTTCTCACTATTATATTCTTTATTTTTAAATCCTATTGTTATTCCGTTTTTTGAATTTTTTAAATCATTTTGTTCTCCTGATATTATATTTCCATCTGTATTATTTATTTTATTTGTTTTTCCTAATACATAAGTTCTTATTGTATTTCCGCTAACATCATTATTATTCCCCACTACACTTATATTTACAACATCTCTTATTGTATTACTAGCCCCTACTGTGATACTAGTGTTATTATTTACATTAGTATTTAAATTACCGTATATAATAGAACTACTATTGGTATTTGTTGTATTATTATTACCGCCTATGAAAGAATTATTATTATTTACACTGTTATTATCTTCACCCGTAACAACCGTTTGATTACTATTATTTTCTTTATTATTTTTACCAATTATTAAGGAGTTAGTAGAAAATTGTATTTGATTGTTTCCTTCTCCTAATACAGTAGTTTGATTTGTATCTGACACTATATTTGATTTTCCACTAATTAGTGTATTAGTATTTTGAGAAACATTATTCAAATTACCCATTGTTACTGTATTTACGTCATTAGACGATTGATTGGAATTTCCTAGTGAAACAAAATTAGTTGATGATGATATAATATGATTTTCACCTGTTGATAATGATGTTTTTGTATTTGTAATAGTATGATCATTGCCAATATAAATAGAAGATATATTATCTGTCATTACATCGTTCGTATTATATACCTTATTGCCTTTTCCCATAACCAATGTATTTGTTACATTATTACTAACATCATTATTTAATCCAGATACTAATGAACCTTTTATTCCTTTTGTACTATTTGATACTCCAGATACTATTGATTCGTGTGTTGTAGTAACATTATTGATATTACCTGATACTATACTATTGTATGTACTTGTTACTGTATTTTTTGAACCATCTAATAATATATTTTCACTAGTTGATACAAATTGTTCTCTTCCAAATATTGCATTGTTTTTACCATTATTTTCCATATTTTTAAATCCAGATACTATTGATTGAATTGTATTACCACTTACATCATTATCTAAACCATTAACCAATACAGATGTATTATTTCTAACTTTATTTGAATCCCCAAATACAGTTACTGTATTATTTCCAGAAACAGTATTACTTTTACCTTTAACATTACTATAATTAGATAACTGAACTGTATTTGATTTTCCACCAATTATTGTGTTAATATTTTGTGATGTATTGTTAGAATCACCTATTACCATACTCGCATTGCCTGTAGAATCTGTATTATTTTTACCACTTATTAAACTATTTGTCGTTTGTGTTACATTATTTCCTTCACCTTGTATTAATGATTTATGAGAATTATTAGTAACATTATTTAATCCTACAATTAATCCTTCTTGTGTGCTTGTATCATTATTATTTTTTCCTATCATACCTGTTGCTATACTTCCTAACATTTTATTAGTTTGACCTACCATTACAGTTCTAAACCCATTTTCACCATCATTACCCTCACCTACTATTAAACTATCGTCTGTTTCATATGCCATATTATTACTTCCTATTGCAAATGCAGTCATACAACTACTCAAATCATTATTTATTCCAAATGCATATGTTTCGGTATTATTTCTTAAAATATTCCCTTTACCTGCTATAATACTATTATCATTATTTTCAACTGTATTATTAGTTCCTAATATGAACGAAGCAGATACATCTATAGTTTGATTACTTTCCCCTGTAATTAAAGAATTCTTTGAATCAGTTGTATAATTAGAATTACCTAATGTTGTAACTGTATTTCCTGAATAATCTCTATTGTTTTTCCCAACTATCATTGAATTTGTTGTATTATTACTTGCATCATTACTAGTTCCAAACACTGTCGTTTCAAATATATCTTTTGTTACATTATGTTTTCCACTAATATTACTATTATGTGTTGTTTGAATTGTATTATTGCTACCAAATATTGAGGAATTAGTGGCGTTATTTGCTATATTTGTATTACCACTTATTATAGAACCATCTGTTGTATTGGTAGATAAACTATTACCAAATAAAGCATTGTTATTTCCTCCTGATACTGTATTATTACTTCCTACTGCTATATTATTTTTACTATTTGTATTTGATTGATTATTTAATCCCATTAATATTGTTCCTGATGAATCTTGAATTGTATTATTTTTCCCTTGTACTAATGAATAATCTGAATTTGAAATAGTATTATCTATTCCTACTATTCCACTTGTATTAACATTAGTTATTGTATTAGATTTTCCACTACTAATAGAATTATTAGTGTTTGTAGATTGATTTAATTCTCCAAAATGTGCATTATAATTACCAGTTGATACCGTATTTGATTTACCACTAATTATAGTATTGTCCGTATTTGTTTGAACTGTATTTAATTCACCATTTATTAAGGTATTGGTTGTATTTGATATATTATTACTAGTTCCTGTTATAAATGATTCATTTGTTGTTAACCCTGTATTTGATTTTCCAAATATAAATGAATTTGTTAATGATGTAGAATTATTATCTTGTCCTCCTAATATAGTATTATTTGTTGTATTTGCTGTTTGATTATTACCAAAAAATGAATTGTAATTACCATTTGTATCTAATTGGGACGTTCCTGATAATAATGAACCAATAGTATTACTAATAGCGCTATTATTATGACCAAATACAGAACAAGCGCTACTATCTTTTATTATATTTGCACCACCAGCATTAAATATTAGTTGAGAATTACTGATATCATTATTATACCCAAATGATGCATTCCATTTTCCTGCTGCTAATACATTCTTATAACCAGCTGTAAAACTATTTTGAGCTAATATAAAATTTTCTTGACCAAAAGCTGCAGAATTTTCTGGATTATATATTGGATCTGCCGATATATGTCCCAAAGTTGAGTCTCTTCCTGCTATAAATCCACCTGAACAATCAAATATTTTATTATTAATACCAAATGCGGTATTTGATGATGATGATAAAGAATTGTGTATTATATGTCCTTTACCAAATGTTGTTGATCTTGTCCCATCTATTATTTTATGATCAGTTCCCATACAAAAATGATAACCATCTGGTTCTGTTGTTCCTATCACTGTATGATTTGAACCCATTGCAAAGTCATATCTTGATTTCAATTCTATTGTTTGGCCTATTCCTACATCATTCCAGGATATATCTACTGTATCATTACCTGCTTTTATAAATGGTTTATTTAAATAATTTAAATCCAATAATGCTTTACATTCATGCGTTCCTACTGCTAAATTATGCTGTGCAACTACTATACCATCTCCTGATGCATCAAAAATAGTTGTTTTTGAATAAACTGGTATTTTCATAAACTGCTGATCACTTACACATACTCTTCCTTCTACTTGAAATTCTGCTTCAAATAAATCCTGATCATATAAATTCCTAATTATACCTACTGGTATATTGTTTAAATATACAGTAGTATTCCCCAATTCATCTACACCACTCAACCAATCTCCTGTTTTTGCTACATCTGATTCTACTGATATGATAAAATCTTTATTTTCATCATCAGTATATATTAATCTACTACCATTGTATCTTATTGAACCAGGGGGTTTATATGACCTAACTGTGTCTATTCTATTTAAAATCAAAAAATTACTTGTTCTTATATTTCCTGATACATCTAACATAGCTACATTATATGGTTCCAATGCTGTTGATTCGTCGGGATCATGACCTACTAATAATTTCCCATCATCTCTTAAAAGCATTTTAATATTAGAACCTGACATATCCATAGTATTATTATTATCTTTATTAACTACAAATTTGATACCTGTAAACAATCTTGTATCATTTAAATTATTTTGTTTATATCTTTCATAAAATCCAATACCAGTTGCTTCACTTCCATCTGATTTCTCACATATTGCAAAATTCCCATTGTTAGCATAAGCTAATCTTCTTGATGCTGACACATCACCAAACGATAATCGTGACATTGGGGTTGCTGTTCCAATACCAACATAGGAAGTACTACCATCATTGTCATGATATAATTCTAGATTAGGACCTCGTTGCCAAAAATTTGATTTTTCAAATAAGACACTGGTTGCTTTCACGTTTCTATTTCTTCTCGCTCCAGAATGCTGTTTCCATTGACTAGACATCTTATATATATGATTATTATTAAATATTTTATTTTCGGCATTATTATTTTTATTCTCATACTATTTTCGTAATAAATTTATAAATAATTTATTTTATTTACACTATGTATTAAAAATATCTAAATATTATTTTATTTAGATAAGACATAATGGGGTATAATATAGAATTATCGATTCCGTTCAAATATTTTAATAATTTTACAACTATTAAAAGCAATATTATGGAACAATCCAAAAAAAATAATTGTGAATTATTCTTTGAAGATTTCGCCATTACATCTAAAAAAAAATATTGTGTTTTATCTTTCACTTTTCCTTCTGAAAATGATACTATTAATTTCTTAAAAGTTGTCCAAGAAATTAAAAAAATAAAAATTGAATCTATCAGCACTAATGATTTAGTTTGTAAATTAATTTATGCTTCTAAACAGTATATCAATATTATGGATAAAGATAAAGCTAAAGAATTTTTATTTAATAAAAAAAACGGTAATCTATATCATATCGCCCCTAATATATTTAAAATTTTAAAATAATTATCTTTTCTTCTTCTTCTTCTTCTTCTTCTTCTTCTTTGATTTTCCTTTTTCTCTCTTATTTGTTTTTCTTCTTCTTCTTCTTCTTTTTCTCATTAATCGTTTAATTGTTTTTTTTAATGATAATTTATGTTTTATTGGTTTTGTAAGTAACATTTTTAAATCATTATTATCTAATTCTTGAAATTTTATTCTATCAAAATTTCTATCCATTATTCTTAATTTTTTTCCATCATATTGTCTTTCACTTTCTAAATCTTGTTGTAATTTACCATCTACATAAACCATTTTATTTGCATAACTCTTCATATAAATATCGTTCTTCATTTAATATAATAATATATTTTATTATTACATATGGATTTTATATTACCAGAACCTAAAATTATTAACAAAAAAGTAAAAGATATTAAATTAAAGAAAAATAAATTCAATGATAAAAATGTTAAATATTTAGATGACCTTTTTGATTCCAAATATATTGGTGAATATTTTTTAAAAAAACAACTAAAAAAAGAGAACTAAAAATAAAGCACTATAAAAAAAAGCTATCTCCTGTCTTCTTTTTATTTTTTTTATTTGTTTTTTATTTTTTATAATTAAAGTTCAACACGACAACAAGGGCATTTATGTCCTTCTGTTGTAGTCTTTAACATACTACCCAAACAACCATTACAAATACTGTGGCCATTTTTACATACTATTTTTGGTCCTACTATTTTTTCAAAACATATAGGACAATCTTCTAGTCGTGTTAATGTTATATTAGATTTTGGATTAGTCATTTTTCCAATAACACTAGTTGCTATATCTAATTTAGCCTGTATAGAGGCTATTTCTTCTTCACTAGATATACGACGTTCCACAGCCCGTTGTAGCATAGCAATTTGAGAACAGTGTTGAACCGCTACTTCCATTGCTCGCAGGCGTTGGTTTGGGGTATCCACAGCAAAACTCATTAAAGCATCAGCTATAATCACAATATTTTCAGTTAACATATCTGGAGTCATATATTCCATTAAAGGCGTTCCGCCAGTTCTCATAGCCTGTTGTATAAAATCTACTGCCGAGTGCTGTCGTTGTCTCTCCTCGTGTTGACGTCTATTCGCTTCGCGACGAGCTTCAGCAGGTGGAACACGCACTCTTCGTCTCATTTGTCTAGGGGCGCGTCTATTGCGAGACCTCATAGTAACATTACGTTGTGGACAAGTTCTCCTGTTATGACCACGGTTACCACAACAACTACAAGTAACAGTTCGATATGACGCGTTGGTTGCCATTATAATATTATAAGTAATAAAGCTTATTGATAGGTAAAGTATAGTATTTGATACTGTATTAATATTCTTTTATATATTAATATATTATCCAGTAAAAAAATCAATTTTTTATATTCTTTGAACAAAGTTAATGAGATTCTTCCTTTTTGGTACTTTCATTAAATTGTTCTTCTGTCATAGACGATATAAATATAGAATCACCTTCTATATTTGCCTTATAATATCCAGGTTGTACTTTAAATACATACGCCATATTTTGATGTAACTTTAAATAATGTGGGTTTCCAATATCAAGCATAGTATATGAATAACCATATCGCTTTAATATAAATTGTCGCTCAACACCATTGCGAGCATCTACAATAGTAAAATCATTATAATTATCTAAATTTAGTTCGTGTTCAATCATTGTTATTTAATATATATATTAATTATTATTAATTTTATTTCAATTTTTTTTTTTACAAAGTCTATTTAAAATTGAAATTATTTTATCAATAATATTAAAGATATTATACACTATTAAAACATTACAATATGAATACACAACTAATAAACAGTTTAAGATTATTATCATCTTTGGACAAAAAAGATGGTAAGCCATTTCAATCAAAAGCCTTTGATAAAAGTGCTGATAAGATAAGAGATTGTGGAATAGTTATCAATAAATCAGATGATATCATAGGCTTAAAGTTGGGAAAGACTACTACAAAATTTTGTTTAGAATACTTGGAAACAGGTAAAATGAATAAAATCGAAAAGGCAAAAACCAATCCAAAGTATCAATTCGTAGATATATATGGTGTTGGTCCAAAGAAAGCAGAGGAGCTTGTAAGTAAACATAATATTAAAACTATGAAAGAATTGAAGAAAAAACAAAATGATGTTTTAAATGATGTTCAGAAAATAGGACTGAAATACTATGATGATATATTGAAACGCATTCCTAGAAAAGAAATAACAAGATATGCAAACAAAATGCGTGCAATCTTGTCTAGTATTAATTTAACTGAAGACATTAGTATGGAAATAGTAGGTTCATACCGAAGAGGACTAAATAATTCAGGTGATATTGATGTAATAATTACGTCAAATAATCCCAAATCAAAAGTCTTTGGAGTATTTTTGGATTTATTGGAATCTAATAATATTATTAAGGAATTTCTATCAAAAGGTAGTAAAAAATCTTTAACGATAGGAAAGTTGAAAGGCAAGCCTGCTCGTAGAATTGATTTCCTATTTTGTCCTCAAGAAGAATATTCATTTGCTACCTTATATTTTACTGGTTCTAAACATTTCAATACCTTTATGAGAGCTAGAGCAAATGCCCTTAATCTCACATTAAATGAACACGGGTTGTATGAATATGTTAAACGAAAAAAAGGTAAAAAAATATCCGGAGATTTTGATAGCGAAGAAGCTATATGCAAATACATAGGAGTTAAATATCTCCTACCTATTCACAGAGAAAATAAAAAAAACTTTGAATTAAATTAACAAAGTAAATTAAACTTTGAAATATATATATTATAAAATTGAAAACTTTTTTTATGTTTAATTATAGTTATAAAAATATGTTGACACGTTATAGAAAGAAAATGAATTTAGTATTGAATAACTACAAAAAATTAGGTAAATCTTATTTATCTAACTTAAATGAAAAACAATTAACTGATTTACTTATGGTAGCTAATGTTGGTTATTATAATAATGATAAGCCTGTTATGACAGATTATCATTATGACATTCTAAAAGATTATGTAGAAGATTATCACCCTGAAGCAGAGATTAACAATTATGTTCCACATACTACTATTACTGTAACTAAAAATAAGGTAAAATTGCCTTATCAAATGTGGTCTCAAGATAAGGTAAAAAAACCTCATTTAGTTGATAAAAGATTAAAGCCTATGAAAGATATTGTTATTAGTGCCAAGCTAGATGGTATATCTTGTATGCTTACTAAAGAAAAAGGTAAAGAAATGACCGCATATACGCGAGGAAATGGTATATTTGGACAAGAAATATCAAAACAAGTATTGGATTATTTTGAACTACCAAATTTAGAAAAGCATTATTACGGATGGAAAAGCTTTTCAAAAATGACTTTTAGAGGAGAATTATTGATTAAGAAAGACACTTTCAATAAAAAATATAGCAAAGATTTTGCTAATGCTAGAAATTTTGTTGCTGGCGTTATCAATGCAAAAACTATTGATATTGAAAAATTAAAAGATATTGATTTGGTATTTTATGAATGCATTGAACCAGAGTTAACTCCATTTCATCAATTGGTTTTTATGGAAAAATTAGGACTTAAAGTTGTCAAATGCTTACATTTCGAACAATCTAAAACATCTTTAAAATTGAATTATGAAACTTTAAAGAAAAATTATTTAGATTGGCGTTATTCTTATAAATATGAAATTGATGGATTGGTCGTTACAGAAAATGTAATTGTTCCTAGAACATCCAGTAATCCAAAACATTCGTGGGCATTTAAAATGATATTAGACGAACAAATAGCTCAAAGTGTTGTAGAAGAACTATTATGGTCTCCTAGTAAAGATGGTTATTTGAAACCTAAAATTAGAATCAAACCAGTAACATTATGTGGTGCTAAAATCACATATGTTACAGTTCACAATGAACAATGGAGAAGAAAAAATGGCATCGATAAAGGAGCTATTATTGAAATTATTAGAAGTGGTGATGTTATTCCAAAAGTTCATAGTGTTGTAAGTAGAGCTCCGTCTATTAATGATCCTCCTAGTGAATATAAAGTTAAAATGGTAGGAGTAGATTATGTCTTGATAAATCCTGAAGATAACATAGACGTTAAAATAAAAAGTATACACGCATTCTTCTTACAATTAGAGGTCGCTGGTTTAGGTAGAGGCAATATTAAACGTATCATTGAAAAAGGTTATAATACCATTGGTAAAATTATTAATATGTCATTCGACGATTTTATGACTATTGATGGTTTCAAAGAAAAAATGGCAACTAAACTAGTAAATAATATTAAAATTGCTTTAACTAATGTTGAATTGCCTGTACTTATGGCTGCTTCTAATATATTTGGTAGAGGATTAGGATTGAAAAAAATACAACTTGTATTACACCATTATCCTGATATTCTAGAAAAAGATCATAAATCAGCTATGAATTGTATTATTTGTGTGCGTGGGTTTTCAGGTAAATCAGCAGAAAAGTTCGTTAATCATATAGATACATTTAAAAAATGGGTAATTGATAATAATCTTACAAAGAATATTAAATCAGTTAAAAAAGTTAAATATAATATGGGTCATCCATTATATGGTAAAAGCGTCGTATTAACTGGATTCAGGGATAAAAATGTATTAGAACAATTAAAAAAATTAGGCGTTAAAGTAGCTACTAGTGTAACTAGTAAAACTTTCTCGCTTATTTATAAAGAAGGTAAAGAAGGTTCTAAATGGAATAAAGCCGTTGAGTTAGGTATACCCTGCTATACATTATCTACTTTTAAAGAAAAATATCAACTTAAATAAAAGCACTAAAAAAAAAGAACTAATAAATATTATAAAAATTTTTTTATAATATTTATGCATTACCTACTATTAATAAAACCGCTATACTTTGATATAAATTACTGTTTCCTATACCCCAAATTTTTGTAAAATTCAACCATTTTGTATCCAAACACGCACCTTTTGTTGGTTCTAATGTTCTACTTTTTTTAAATTTCTTTTTTTCTGCTATTCTTTCCGTGCATCCTACATGAATAAATGTCATTAGTGCAGATATACCTAGAAATACTATATATCCTATATTTTTTTTCCATTTTTTAATTAGTTTATATTTAACTGTCAATATAATAAAAACACCTAACAGAGAAATCCAATCTCCTAGGTGATCTATCATATCACCATAATCACTTACCATATCATATTTTCTAGCCATATATCCATCCATACAATCAAACCAGTAATTTATATGCCAGAAAACAAAAAATAATAATAAATTTTTATTCCATAAAAAAACTAGTGCTATTAAACTACTTATATTAGATAACCAGGTAATACCATTAGGTGTAAATCCTAATGTTTCTCTAAAAAAAGATGTGAAAGGCTCTACAAAGTGGTCCATTATAAA
>CEVW01043545.1_pt1 | contig 18642 bp, 19 predicted proteins | sample 427061 | NCBI WGS metagenome assembly CEVW01 (sample SAMEA2623774, study PRJEB7988) | marine metagenome | biome: marine biome (ENVO:00000447); feature: surface water layer (ENVO:00002042); material: "saline water (ENVO:00002010), including plankton (ENVO:xxxxxxxx)" | depth 5 m
GTATCGAGGTTTATCAGCGTGAAAAACACTCACACTTGGATCAAAATTAAAGTCCAAGTGGGTTGCTCGCAAAATCTCCGTACGTAGACCGTGTTTGACGAGGTGTTCTTTTCTCATCTCCCGTGACTCGTCGTACAGGTGCTTTCCATGTGGAGGGACGCGTAACTTGTCTTTTTCTTCCCCCTTCACCACTGTCATCACTGTCATCTTCGTCTGACAATGCAGGGCCTGGCCTGGGGCTAATGACTCTCGTCCTCGACGCCTGACTGCCCGACGTCTGACTCCTGTCCGACGCCTTACTGCCCGACGCCTGACTCCTGTCCGACGCCTTCTTCCAGTCCTCCATGTACATGTAGCAGCACCCACCGACGGCAAGCAAAATTACTATTGCCGGCAGGTACCGCAGGAGGTACAAGACACCCCCCGTGTTAAAAGGGGCCGACATCCAGCCCCCCAAGGGCCAGATGTTCTGACAGAGCCTGTGCTGGGAGCACAGTTTCTCGTTCAGTGTGGTTTTGCAATCACACTCATTGCAGTGCTCGCGCTCTTCTCTATTGATGTATTCCTTGTCAAAGACGCAGTCTAGCACCAGGTAGTACCAGTCCAAGAATCCCTGCACCACAAAGTGGTGCACAATCTTGACGCTGACACAGAAAAGCACGACCACTGCAAGGACGAGCAAGCATTGTCTGGAGAGGGGTTCGGGTTTAACGTCCGGTGGACGGTCGGTTGCGGTATGCCTTGAAAACATACACACAACACCAATCTTGTACCCGCTCTTAAATATGAAAAAAATGCATTGTCATCGGTCCAAGATCTGACACCTTTGCGCCGACGACATGCCTCTCTCCATCAAACAAAACCTGGCTGAAGACGTCGTCGCCATCCTCAACGCTGTCAAGCGATATCGCCTCGAAGCCAGCACGCACCCGAATTTCAGCATACAGGACACTCTCCAGGACATTGAAACGCATCTGTGTGACCTCCTGACAAGCATGATCAGCAGCCCACTCACCGGGCGCATTTTCCTGCTCCCACCCTCGGCATACGTCACCGAGCAGGATCGCGAAGAGAGCGTCAGGCGCGGGTTGCTGTGCAACTGACACCGAAATCCATATTTCTAAACTGAGCCCCTGACAATAATTACGCTGACTCGGTCGGGCCCAGCACCGACCCGCACACGGCATTGAAACAATTCGAGACGACGCCTTCCACGCGGCGCCCGGCGGCTTCGACCACGTCCGTGACCGCGGTTTGCACGCTGTGGGTGTACACAAAGCAGGTCGCATACAGGATCGCCGGCATCAGCAGCGACATGAGCGCCCCGTTCTCGAAAACCAGCGCCGGTGAAAACGTCATTTCAAACACGAGCTGGGTGATGACATACGCCGACCAGGACATGGCCACGCACGTCGCAAGCACCCGCGTGTCCTTCACCGCCTTCGCCACCACGTCGGTCGCGCCTGACTCGAGCTTGGGCGCCTTCTGCACCGAGCTCATCACCGTCAGGCCGAGAACACACCCACGCAGCAGGAACGCGTGGTGGTCTCGCAGACAGTTGTTGCGGGGGTACAGCCGGAGACATATTTTCGTGTCCGTCTCGCCCGTCACGCCGATTTCGCTCCACCACGTCGCGACAAACACCGCGATCATGACAGGCTGGATCTGCGCCAGAATCCGCACCAGACCCACCAGCAGCGTGTAGCTGCGCTCCAGCAGGTAGAACGCATGGACGCCGAGATTGAACTCGAGCATGCGGTACATGATGCTCGTCGCATTCGCATAAAATACATTCGTGTTCGAGTGCAGCATGCCAAACAGCGTAAACAGCGTGATGCCGCACAGGCTCATGCCGCTGATGATGTAGTTGGCCACGTCTCCAAACTTGGAGCGGAGATACTCGTTTGTCCGGTACGTCCCGTGGACGGACAGCAGACACCAGACAAAGGACTGGACCGGCCACATGGACACATTGAACGTGTGGGGCTCGTCCACGCTCTGCTTCGCGTCAAACACGCGCAAGCCGGTGATGCCCTCCACTAACGTCAGCACCGCGTCCTTGGCATGCAGACGGTGCTTCAGGGCTTTGTCGATGCTTCCAAACAACAAACACAGGACCGTACTCACCCACATGTTCCCGAACTGCTGCGCCATCACCCGCTTCCTGACCTCGCCCCACATCTCGTGCCCGACGCTGCTGTACACGTACGTGGAGACATAGCCCCCGAGCACAAAGAAACACGAGCTGATGTCTATGGTCATAATGTCCATGGTCAGCAGCACCGCGTCCATCTTGCTCGCGTGCTTCGTGTAGTTGCTGCTGCAGATCGTCACCGCTGTCGCCATGATGTACACCAGCATGCACCACTGCAGCGTCCGCAGCACACGCACAAATCGCGCCCCGTCCTCCTCGTCCTCGAAACGGATGCACACCTCCGGCTCCTCGCCTCCGCCGCATGCACTGCCAGCAATCGACGCCCCTGCGCCAAGCTTTAACAGGCTCGACTCGGTCGCCTCCTCCACGTCATGCATTTCGCCCCGCGCACCGTCCATTATTACCTATATTCTCGGCGCGGGTATATATCCGCATGCCGGACACATGTCCAATTATGGCACCAATTACGCCGTACTCATCGCCCTCTGGCCCGGCCCTGGTCCTGCCCTTCGTCATCTACGACCGCCTCATCGTCAACCGCATCGGGCCCTCGACATATGCCGAGTTTCTGCCTCTCTCGCCCCCTGCATTGAGTCCGCGGGAAACGAACTTTTACACCGCTCCAGCGTAGCTTTTTTTTCACACTTTTTTTCATCATAGTCCTCGTATAAGAGGCCCAGCCGCGCCTCCGTAAATGACGAGCAACAGTCGCAAGAAAGAACATCAACATTTTGACGACCTCGGCGTGGTGGCGCCGACTTTCCTCGAGTCCCGCTCGCCGGCGGACCAGTGCAAATGGCTCAAGCGCAAGCGCGAGATCTCCCTGCGATCCTACCACAAGCGCATGAGGGAGCGCTCCACGGAGGAGCAGGCCGCCGTCAATGCAAGGCGCCTGGCCCGCGAGTCACGGCCCGAGAACAGGCAGAAGAAGCGCGACCGCATGCGGCGCATGCGCCTGCACCAGGATCATGGCATCATCGAGTCTAAGACGTAGACACACCTTTCACATTTTTTAGACTTTTTTATTCAGACACGCATGTCACCCTTACTCAATACAGTAGCCTACAAAGACTGCGTCATCATCATGATGTCCACGGGCTCATGCGCGCGCCCGCCGTTGATGCACTTTGCAAAGATCCGAATCTTGTCTGCGTAGTGATCCTGGCCGTCCTCTGTCAGCATATACGGCTTAATGTACGCCACGTTGCGCTTCGCGCTCCCGGGGCCGGTGCCGGCGTCCCCGAAGGAGTCCTCCGAGCCGAGCTGGCGCTTGTGGAAGTCGTTGCGCTGAGACTCCTGCTGCGTCATCTTCGGCTTCTGCATGAAATCAGTCAGCTCACTGTCGTTGAACAGCACAATCCCGCGCCTCTTGCGCGTCCCCGACGGCCCATGGCCCCCTGCTGTGGTGTGGAACGCATTCGCCTCAAAGTCGAAGTAAAACTGAACCATTTGCCCGGCACGCATCTCGAATGCGCCGTTCATGACCGTCGCCATCCCGCCAATCAGGACCGACGACACGGTGTCGCCGGAGAGACTGCTTGCATACGCAATCCCGAGCGCAATTCCCTGCGGCAGGAAATACGGCATGTTCTTGACCTCGACCAGGGTGCGCTGCACATCTTGAACCCACGGAAATTGCGTCCTGAACTTCTGCTCGTTCACACACGCCTCCGCAATTTTGTTCTTCGTCTGAATAAACCTCTCTCCGGTACCCCCGTCCGCGTACAGCCCGATCAGCACCTTCTTCGCCGCGTCCGTCATGTCCCCGAGGGTGCTCACCACCGAGGGATAGGCATAGTTTGAATTCAGCATGGTGCCTTTCTCGTTCAGCGCCATGCCGCAGTTCAGCACGACCTCGTCCTTATGCACGCAGTACTTCATTTTATTGATGTGCATGGCGTTTCTTGGGTTTCGCTGGTCCTCACACCACTGGGCAAGCAATACGTCATTCACTTTGCAGGCCATGATGTGCTTCGACGCGGAATCCACGCGAGTTCCAGTTGCAGAAGCGATACCGGGAAATGTTGGTCCGTACTGTGACATGTTGCCGTTTTTGCCTGTGATGTTATATAGTTGCGTGCATGGATCTTCAACGACATGACGGTATCAGATTGATGGAGCGCGAGGCGTGCGATTGCTCTCAATGCGTCGATTTTCACTCTGACACGTGCACATGGCCGTCAAATGTTTAATGCAATCATCGCGTGTATTGACTTGTGCTGTCGCTCAACGCCGCCCTGTCGCTCAAATCAGCCGTATGGGCCCCGTCCTTGCCGGTCTGGATCGCCTTGTACACGTGCAGCGCTTTCATGGACCGGCACAGCGAGATCAGAATCAGCGCGTCGCGGTACCACAGCGAGTCCTTCCGCAGATGCCGCAACAGCAGCTTCAGGGGGTGCACGCGCGTGCTCTGGTTGTGCGGCCCGTACACACTCACGTGCGCATGAAGCTGGAAGACCGAGGGCGTGTAGTGGAAAAAGGTCCGAAAGTTCGCACAGTCCCCGGGGTGCCGCGTCCGCAGAAACTCGCGCACCGTCTCGTCCACGCGGGTCAGCAGGGGGATGTGCTCCCGCCGCAGGTCCCGAATCGTGCGCAGCCTCAGGTCCTTGAAGACGACCAGGTATCGGGCGTCGGTCCCGGGGTGAATGTCGAGGCAGATCATAAACTCCTCCTCGTCCACATACACACACTCGTTCTCCAGCTTCTCGCCGCGAATCAGGCGGTAAATCCACTGCTTGTCACGGTCGTCGCACCGCGCCTGCATGTACTCTTGCATCTGCTTGGACGCATAAATTTCAGGGGAACACACTGCGATTTCACGCATATTGCTGATCCCCTCACCTCCCTTATATTCTAAACCGAGACCCGTCTAATTCTCTCGACCCTACGCCCGCCCTCCACGTCTGGTATTTAAACGCTCCCCGCGCCCCGCAGCAGCCATGAGCATCTTCTCCGGCTGGGAACTGCCCATTGCCACCGTCGCCACTGTCTCACTCGTCCTCGCCTTCTGCGTGGGGGGGTACCAGTGCATGCGCTGGAGGTGGCTCGCAGGCGTGCAGAGGGCGGAGGTCGTGCAGGGGGATGTGGTGGAATACGTGTGACCGCGCCATGTATCCTCACTGACACGATCGCAACTGACACAATTTCAACTGACACAATTTTAACTGACATTTTCATTTAATAAATGTCAGAAATTTAAAACCGACCGACTGACATGGCAAAATCGTCCCACATGCTCGAGCCCTGGCTCGCGCCCTCGCTCTCCACGTGGCCACGGTCGAGCTGGTCCTCCGCCTTGCTCTTCTCGCCGACCGTCCGCTTCGCCGGGCTCGCATACAGGCCGTCCACGCGCTCCTTCAGCGCAGTGTTCTCCTTCTGCATCTCGTCCAGGTCGTGCTGCTGGCGGGCATGCAGCGAGCTCGCCGCCACCATCATCTGCCACACGCCGTTGTCCTCGGCAGACTGGCTGACAAGCTTCTCCAGGCCGCCCTTGAAGTCATGCTTGACCTTCTCGTCCTTGGTCTCCACCGCGTCCATCCACTTCTTCATCAACGTGTCCAGCGCGCTCTGCATGCCCTCGCGGGTCTTCTGGGACAGCTTCTGGTTCCTGTCGTTCGCTTCCTTCAGCGCCTTCTCGAGATCCGCCTTTGTGATCTCCAGCTGCTTAATGTGACTCAGAACATTGCTCAGATCGGGACTGACCTTCTCACTCTCCGCGGCTTTGGCTTGCTTCTCGGCACTCGTGTCAGCATTGGCTGTGTCACTCATTGCCTCTCAGACGACAGGTCTTATATACACTCGACTCACTTGCCTTGCATATATGCCCGTGGATTTGTATATATTACCAGACTCAAACCGTCAACAATGTCGGGAAAGACTCGCGCCCGGGACCGCGTTCACGACTGGTCCGAACTCGTGGAGATGCAAGAGCGCCTCAACAGCACCATCATGTTCACCATGATCCGCTTCTGCTACTCCGTCCTCGCCTCCCACTTCACCGACGCCGAAATCGGCCTCATCTGCCTTGTCAGCGTCATCGCCTCCGCTGTCAGCATGCGCTTTTCGTTCGACGCGGGCACAAAACTGCTCATGCATGTCGTCTTCTCGCTGACCTCCGGCCTCGTCAGCCAGTCCATCATCAACATATCCACACACAACTCGCGCCTCATGACCTTCAACATCCACTCCCCCGCCCGCCTCCTCATCGACTTTGTCATCGTCACCAGCCTCCTCCTCGGCGCGGCAATCCTCCCGGACATCCTCACCCAGATGCCGTACATCAACCGCGCCATCACCATCCTGCTCTACATGTACACGGACGCCACCGAGTTTATTGTCACGCAGCTCAACATGTCCATCGCCCCGGTCTTTATCTGCATCCTCCTCTACGTCATCCTCATCCGCTTCCACGACACCCTCGCCACCCACCGCACCCTGCAGTACCTCCTCAAGGCCCTCAACATGTGCTCCATCAACGTCGTCCTCGCCTCCGCGGGCGCCGTCAACAACAACACCTCGGACCGGCACACCTTTGCGGTCATTCTCCTCATCATCCTCTTCATCATCGACGCGCTGCACCGCGTCACGGGCGTCCTCCAGGAGGGCAGGGACTTTGCCGTCTGGAAGGGCTCCAAGCTCCTCTTTGAGCTCTATTCCACCCTCGACTTCAGCATCGTCTCCACCCTCAGCGCCGCCGTCCTCTTCGTCGTCTTCAAGCACGTCGCAGGCTCCAGAAACAGCACCCTCGTCGAGGTCTTCCTGCTCGTCTCCGTCAATGCCATCCTCGACAACTTGTCCCAGTACACCGCCAGCGCGTTCAACTTTGACAAAATCCTCACCCTCTTCATGTACACCATCGTCATCCACTCCGTCCACACGTACTACAGCGCCAAATAATCATGAAAATCATCATGAAAATAACCATAAAATCACGACGCAAACAGGAGCTCCACGAGTAGCTTTGTCTTATTTTTGTAATTGTAGCCAGTCCGCGGCCGCAAGTCGTCCAGAAACTCAAACTCCTTTCCATTTCCCTCCCCTGTCAGCGCTTTTCGCACCAGGGGCTGCACGTCGCTCTCAAACAGCCCAATCACAAGCTCCAGTTTCCCATTGTCCACCTCCCGCTTCAGCGTCGAGTGCGAAGCATGCCCGACCCGCACCAGGTAGCGGTACAGCAGCGGTGTCAGCAGACGGTTCTGGTGGTCCGCCGCAATCATCTCCATGAAACGCTGGTGGCAGTTCTGCACCACAGCCACCGCGTCCCTCTTCTCCCCGCGCACATAATCCTGGCTGTACACAAAGTTCAGGCGCTGTGAGATGTCAGGCGCGCCGGGGTGCACCCTCGCCAGCGACTCCAAAATACGCGTCTGACATAACCGCCGCATCAGCTGAAACGGCATCATGTCGTGCACGTTCGGCGCCCCTGTCGTCTTCTGACACAGCGACAGCACCGTGTCCACCTGCGCCACCGCGCTCTCATACCCGGCCTGCGACAGCTGGATGTCATTCTCCACATTGTTGGCGTACACCTGCCCGAGCTGGAAGCGGCAGAACTTCACGTCCAGCTCCGCCCGCTCGCGCTCCCCGTCCACGTTGCACAGCATCCCGACACGCCAACGCAGCCCGGCGTCGATCGCGGACAGCACCAGGTACCTCGCTCGCGTCTCCACCACCCCGTCGGGCCGGGAATTCCACACATTCTTCCTCGACATCAGCCTGCTCTCCAGATGCTCGCCCCCGCGCTCCAGCGCCCGCCACTCCCTCAACGTCCCGACCGTCTCCCCGCGCATCTGCACCAGCTGCTCCAGCACGCATTTGTGGCGCTCCTTCATCCACGCCGGCACCTCCACCGCCCCACTGCACAGGTTGTCCACTATCTCCCCAATCGAACTCGCCAGCCTCTCGTGCCGGCTCTGCTCCAGACACTCGTCCACGTCCTGCACCGCCTTCACCCCCGTCGTCAGGTCCGTTTGCCGGTACGCCCCGAGCGTACTCACCCGCAGCTCCGACCTCGAGAGATCCACGTGCGCGGGGTTTCCAAACAGCCCATACCACCCGTCGTCATGCGCTGCAACATACCGACACACCACCCGCTCCTTCAGCGCCTGCACACGCCCGAGCCGGTTGTGCAGGTCGTGGAGCGTACTCTCGAAATTCACCCACGACACTGCCGGCGCCATGTCCCGCGCCCGAAGCAGGATGCCGTCCCCGCTGAACAGCCTGCTCAGCTCCAACTCCACCATGCCCACGTCGTTGCCCGAGTCCGCCAGCCAGCACGTGTCCTCTGCAATCTTGCATGTGTCGAAACTGACCGCCAGCTCGCGCCCCGCGCTCGCGGCACAGAGCACGCGCACGTTCTCCACCTCCTTCGTCATCATCACAAAACTGGTCGGGTCGTCCATCGACACCCCGAGCCGATACACCTCCCCGGAGCCGGTGCACACCACCCGGGGCGCGTTGGAAAGGGGCTTGCCCGCTTCATCCACAACGGACACCCGCAGCTCGTAATTGTCGGCCGGGAGCGCCATGTCTGACACATTGGACATCACCACCTTGCCGATGCTTCCGTCCATCTGACACCCTGTCAACACGCCGTCAGCGCCACACACCAACTGCACGTGCAGCCGCTTCCTCCGCGCCAGCGAGGCATGCTCACTCTCCATCAGATTGACCAGCTTCGTCTGCAAGTTGTAGGTGTTGCGAACGTTGTTTTTCAATGCAACCATTGAGGGACAGTCTCGCGCTCATTAATAGTCAGATTTAATCATTCTTACATTAAACTATTGCTGACACGAAATTCCTCTATTTTAGATAAATCAAATGTGAGTCAGAATGAATCGCCATTGGCACAGGTTCATGGACCTCTTCTGTCGATGTATCGACGGTTGTGACGATGATCTTTGAGGGACAGTCGGATGAATGAGTGCTGACGTCCGTTCCACCTGAGCTGGAGCCCAATTTGTCTAAGTTGCCATCGTCGATGTTTTTTATCACAATTGCCACTGAAAGAACCAAACTGGAGACTACTGGCATAAGCAGACCGTACCAGTCCATCTTTCCCAGCTTTTCCAGGTCACGGAACTCACGCCCACAGAAAAAGAATATCGGCGCAATGCAGGGGAAGAAAGCTTCAAGATTTGAGGCTCCTGTTTTCAAGGACAAAATGTGATGGCAGATAAGCACAGCAAGCCAAATCGTGACACTCCCACAAACATGACCAAAGCAGCTGTAGTAGAGAATATCATGCGTAATGAGTCCAATGGCGCCTATAATGAGGACGGTGAGCATGAAAAGTTTCAATATTGACATTAAATCAATTCCACTCCCGTGAATATACTCACGCCTCTGGTAAGTGCAAATCCCCCTCACTTTGCCCCGCCCATGGCCTTCCTCACCGTCACCTTCGTCTTCGCCACCGCCGCCGTCATGGCCTCCTTCACCCCGCCGACGTCCACCATGAAGCTATCGTTCTCATTCTCGGTTTCCTCCGGCACCGAAATCATCTTGGTGCGCACCGGCACAACCTTGGCCCTCTTCGCCTTGGCCTCCGGCTCCGCGAGGGCGTCTGTCGGCAGAGACCTAGAAGAGGACTCACTGCCCACAGCCGCTGTCTCTCCGGTCGTCTTCAAGGCCGCTTTCTCTGACATGCTCTCCCGCACGGCTTGCACGTCCACCATGAAAGAGGCGGGGGGCTCGCTGCTCGTCACCGGCCCGGACTCGCGGAATTCGCGCACCGGCACCGCACCCAGGCTTGGCGCGGGCATGGCGGACGCAACGCGCTTCACCACCGCCTTCCCAGAGTCGTCGTCGTCCGAGTCCCACCCGAAACTCCCGCCACTCTTCCTCTTCTCGCCCACCACCGTCTCCACCGGTGCGCTCGCGACCGCCTCCTTCAACACAGCCCGCTTGCGCTTCCGGTTCTGCACCCACACGGGGGCAAACGTCACTTGCAGCAGCTGACCCCGCATGAAACACATGTCGTTTGAGTAGTTCTCCACCTGCCCATCATGTGCCTGCCGGTGCTGAAATGACTGCGCAAGATGCCAGTAGCCATCCAGTCTGTAATCATACAGGTCTCCATGCTCCTTCTTGAACATCTTGAAGCTCTCGTTCCGCTCCAGATCCATCTCAAACTTGTCAGGGACCAGCTGCCACACCTTCTCCGCAGCGCCAGGAAAGATGGCCGAGGTCGTCTCTTTGTAGTAATGATTCAGCGTGAAGCTCTTCGTGGGCAGCAGCTCCAGCCGGAAAATCAGATGATCGCCGGCGCTGAAGCCGCCCCTCCCGCCACGGCTCAGGCCAATGCCCCGCCAGTAGTTCACCAGATCCCGGTTCTGCCCGTCCACCGTCATCGTCGTCACGTGGTTCACCGCTGCTTGCACGGGGGCCAAACCCGTCTCGTGCAGGCCGCCTTGCTTCTCGCTCCCGGCGCAGATTCCAAACGGCAGGATGCGCTGCGAAATCAGCTCCAGCACTGCGTCCCGCGACTCCTCCAGGCTCATCTTGCTCGCCTTCGACGCCGCGTACTGGTACCCGAAATCATCGGCTAACTGCGCCCAGTTGCATTGCCGCGGCCTGTCCGACTTGCTCAGCCGCTGCAGGCCCGCCAGCAGGTAGTTCACCGTCACCAGGTTGCAGAAGGCATTCCGCCCGGGCGCATGCGACTTCGGCCCGGGGAGCTTGTCCCCGAGGATCAAATTTTGCACACGGTCTGTCAGCAGCACAAAGGCTATGTCGCCCATGTCCACCGCGTGACTCACCTTCACCTTCCGCGGCTCCTTCAAATCCGCGTGGGGGAGATACAGAGGGGGGATGATCTGCTGGCTGCGGTGCGGAATGTGCTGGTAGTTGCGGTCCGAGCCCATCGGCAGCCCTTTTGCGCCACCATACGGCGTAATGCCGCCCAGCAGCTCACTCCCGGCATTGATTTGCCCGTCGAAGCTCGTGTAGGGGCTCCCAGGGAGGGGGTTCGAGCCTTGGTTGATTTGGGTCGCAGGCAGCCGGATCCCCGAGCCTAAGTCAGAGAAAAAGTCTGCCATGATGCTCGTTCAAGTCATCTTTCCTTTATATACTGCCGCAACTTCATAAGAAAGTTTGTCGGAAACCAGAATCTGTGACTAAGTGCTCCAACCCACCATCTCCCACGCCCGACCCAACACAGCCCACACCCCCTGTCAGTACCCGCACACCACGCGTCCCACACGCTAAACCCCCCGCACTCAAGCAGGCAACCAATCAGGCTTTGACAGCCTGCAGCATCTCGGTGAACTTGTCGATAAAGGCTTCGCCCTCCAAGTCCACGCAGCCCGCGACCTCATAAGTATCAACGAAGCCCTGCACCGTTTCAGCATCCACCTCACCGTCCTTGAAGAAGATGTCCAAGTCCTTCATGGTCTTGATGCCGTTGCGATCCAGAAAAACCATCAGGTACGTCGACCAGCCGTGCTTGAGAATGCACTTGAGAAGCTCAGGGCTCAACGCCTGACAGGCCAGCTTCCTCTCCACGTTGAGATTGAGCTTGGAGAAGGCCTTGAAGATTTCCTCCAGGTGCTTCTCCAGGAAGAGTGTGATGGCCTCGATCATCTGCCCGGATGTAAGCTTCATGTACTTGCACACTTCATCCGTCACGATGCGCTTAAGCTTGTTGACATCGACAAGCAATTTGCTCGCCGAGGCTTGAGTGTCGCCCAAGAACCGAAGCTTCTGCTGCCGCCAGTCCTTGAACAACGTGAAGAGCCCCGCCATCGAGGTAATTTCCAGCCGGGAAAAGAGGTCGAGGAAGCTGAAATCCATCCCCTCTGACATTGTCTCGCAGGATTCCTGGAAGAGCTGGTTGTCAGCAAACACATCTGTCTGCATCGCCTGCCTGACCTGGAACTTTACCCGAGCATCATCGAGGCAGGGCATGTCCGGTGCATACGAGAGGCCCAGACCCATGGCATCGAGACGAAGTAACATACTGGCCTCCCATTCCACCGCCTCGCTTTGCGGCTCTTCATCCTTCTTTGCGGCCTTGACCTTGGCAGCCTCGTTTTCGCGCTCCCACTTCTCCTCCCGCGCCTTGCGCTTCTTGTCCGCCGCCTCGCGCTTGGCTTGCTTGTCCTCCTTAATCTTGGGAGCAACCTCCTCATTGTAACGCTCCTCCCACTCCCCGAGCGTCATCTTCTCGTCCTTCTTGCGCTTTTTCTGTTCCTCCTTGTACTGTGCCCTGGACGCTGCGAGAGCTTCCTTGAGGGCCTTGTTGTTGACTTTCGCGGCCGACTCGTGCGGGACGTATGCCGAACCGAACTTGCCCTGCTGCCAGTCCACATGCTTTTCATAATTGCGCTTGCGCAGCTTCTTGCGCTTATCCTCCTCCGCCTGCTTGCGCTCAGCCTCCACACGCGCAGCCTCCACACGCGCAGCCTTCTCACGCTCCGCCTGCTTGCGCTTATCCTCCTCCTGCTGGCGCTTAGCCTCCTCCTCCTGACGCTTAGCCTTCTCACGCTCCGCCTGCTTGCGCTTATCCTCCTCCTCCTGCTGGCGCTGAGCCTCCTCCTCCTGACGCTTAGCCTCCTCCTGCTGGCGCTTATCCTCCTCCTCCTGACGCTTAGCCTCCTCCTGCTGGCGCTTATCCTCCTCCTCCTGCTGGCGCTTAGCCTCCTCCTGCTTGCGCTCAGCCTCCACACGCTCCGCCTCCGCCTGCTTGCGCTCAGCCTCCACACGCTCCGCCTCCGCCTGCTGCATGCTGTGAAGCTCGTCATGCGAAGAAGCCTCCTCCACGATGGGAATAGTGAGCGGGAACATCTCCCTGATGCGCTCGAACTCCTCCCTGAAGGCTTTCTTCTCGCTGAAGAAGCGGGTGTCCGCGCCGACATCGCCACCATACTTGTTTGACGTCGCCTTCTTGAGCTCGGACTTGTACAGCATGAGGTCGATGCAGACCTTCTCGCCCTCGTGCTCGCACACGAACTGCTTCTTCTTGTCGTCATACGTATGGATCGCCTTGAACAGCTCTTTGTTCGCATTCCCCAGGAAGTTGTCGTCGTACAGATAATCGAGCTCGGCTGTGTACTTCACCGCAATGCTCTTGTCCTTCGTCGTGGGAACGAAGCGCTTCCTTCCATGGTCCATGCGGTACACTGCCGCGCCATGGGCTGAGTACGTCTGCAGCCGAAGCCAGGCCGCCATTGCGCGGATGATCTGCTCGCACTCGAGAGCGTCATCCTTGCCTTCAAGCATGTCCTCCGGCCTCTGCAGGGACAAGTTCTTGAGAACACCCATCAGCCACTTCCTCGTCGCGGCCGCACTGTTCGCCCTGCACCACATGCATCAGAACCACGCACCACGAGGAACACACGCATCCGCACCGCCACGCACGCGGCAACACGCGCCCCAGCCCGCATGCGCGCCCGCTCTCACTTCTTCGGCATGGCGCCGTGGGCGGGATCCGTGCTGGTGGACTCTCTTCTCTCGGGTTCGCTTTCAAGGGCCTTGCACGCGAATCTCGCCGTACTACAAATTGTACCCGAGTTATGCCCCCTTTTTTCAGATAAGACCCACCCAGTACAGATTCTTTAAAAAATTCCCCTTTACTTCGGACCCGTGGGTCTGAAAATTAACTTGAAGCATTTTTTTTCCAAAAAAGAAGTTTTTTTTTGAGATACTTCACTACCATGCCGCTTTTTTACTAGTCTTCTCAAAGAGACACAACTCACCCGCTGCAGCTCAGCATGCCCATGAACAGGCAGGGCGGCACACGCCCGCCCTCCCCGCCGCATGGAAAACCGTCGTCTGACTCTCTCCTCGTCGACCTGTATGGCTCACCTGCAATGAAGGGCCGGGATGGTTCCGTGAACCCGAGCTTCACCATGTTCATAAAGGCCGTTGACGATTATGGGAACGTCCTGGGCGAGAAGCTCACCATGGTCGTCTTCTCGAGTCAACCACCCGACAAGCTCCAGTTTGAGCCGCAGCAGTGCCTGCTCACGCACAAACGCATTTTTGAACAGCCCAACTTGTACATGAGCATGTGGGTCAGAGGAGCGCTCCCACGCGCCTTCCACACCGACTACGATCCCCGTCTCAAGATTCCCAAAGGCTTCCACCTCGACGTCCGCAAGATGCGGAACGACACGCACGCATGGCTTGAAGTATCTCTGTGGCGCACCAATGTGGATGACCTCGACACTGACTGTGAGCCGGCACAGGGAAGCCACCGCGTCTACGAGCAGCAGCATTATGGTACCTCGGTCGCCCCGGATTGCTTCTTCCGCGTGTACAACGATGTCGTCCAGCTCTTGGAGACGAAATGGTGGAAGCAACAGAAGTAACCCGCTTAAAAAATCAAACGCATTCGGTGCACTGAGTACGGTTCTTTCAATACATGCATGCTTACCCGCCAGCAGACGATGAGGAGGGGGGTGCTTAAACCCGCCCCAGAGCCCCCACAGGCAGAACATGCCAGCCCCAAATGCGATGCCTCCGCGGCTGCGCGCCACATCCGCTGCAAGCTCCACAAGCAAACGACGCACTCCGCAGAGGAGATTGAGCACATCATGCGCGAGCTCACCTCCATCCGCTCCAAACTCCGCACCCGCACCCCGCGCTTCAACTACCAGATCCAGCTCATGGTCTTCTCATTCTACGGCTTCGGCAACGTGCTCATGCGCAACAACCTCATGTGGTGCCTGCGCTACGCAATCAACCCGAAGCTCCTCTACTGCTCGCAGACGAAGAGGAACTTCTGGGAGGCCGTTATCGTCTTTCCCGTCCGCGTCGGCACCCTCCAGAACTTCTTCTCCTCCGAGTGCAAGTCCTCCTTCCGGGCTGACGGCACCCTGGGAAGCCCGGTCTTGCTCTCGCCTGTCGACGCCGTCGCACAGACCTTCTCCTCCCTCATCGACTTGTTCCGCCTCTCTGCCGATGTCATCGACCTCAACTCGTGGGCGGACCCGGCCACAACCTCCTGCGTCCAGCGCATTGAGTCGGGCAACTACCACTTTGGAGATCTGTGGCATGACAGGAACCGCTGGCTCACCGTCACCTACCAGCAGAACCTGCGCCGCCACGAGGACGCCGAGCGCAACCGCACCGTCCGCCAGATCACTGGCAATGATTTTACTGTCGGGAACATGCTCGCCACCTACCACGAGCTCCGCAATCTCGAGATCGACGTGAATCGTGAAAGGGCCATGGTTGCGCAGGCCTTGCAGATCCTCCCATTCGTCACCACCAACCTTGCCCGCCAGGCAGCGCTCATGCACCTCATCATCTCCGCATCGCAGCAAACCCTACATCCTAATGCGACGCAGACCTCCAGCACAAACTCTCACAACACGCAGGCGCGGCGCGTCTCCATCAATGCCCCGTTGCGCGAGCCGCCGCCCTCCCAGCTCCCATTGCCTGATTCTCTCGCCAACCTACCAACCAACCAAGCTAGCAACCAACAAACCAACCAACCAACGAACCAACGGACCACGGGCGCCGAAATGCCCCCCCATCACTTCCTCCCAAACATCAACATGTACCAGGATAACATCATGGCCAACCTCGAGCGCATTCGCGCCAACCTCAGCTCCATCCCCGCACCACCGCCCACAAACCCGCACTTCGTCAATCTCGTCACACCGTCGGCTTCGCCCTCCCTGACGCCTTCGCCCGCGCCCCGACGCTCGGAGCCCCCGACAAGCTTCTACGTCCCCGCCACGCCGCCGCCGCAATTCCCAGAAAACAACCCAATCAACAACGCTATCAACAACTCCACCGACAACGCATCCAACGCGTCAAACCCGATCATCCCCTCAGCGCGACCGGTCATGGTCATTCAGACGCCGGGCCCCGAGCAAGGTTATACCTCCATCTTGCTCCGCCGCCAGGCAGCGCGCAATCGCCTCACAGTTCGCGCCGTGCTGCACCGGCCGGCCTAAACATGTCACCAAAGTTGCCCTCCTCTTCGTATGCGAATCTGGGATTCATCCTCGTAGCCATCTGCGCCGCTTTCGCTCCCTGCAGGGCATTTACACTACCGATCAAATATTGGTTTTGCTTGTGCTGTTCCTGTATGGTCTGTTTCATCTCCATGACCTGAATCTCCAGACGCTGCAACGAGAGCCTCAGACTCTCTACTTCTTCCTTCGCCACCCCCGGAGACATCGCCTCATTCCCTTGGATAGCAATCTTCTGCGGTGCTCCGCTTGCCCTGTCTATCCACAGATCCACAGGATCCTGTGACGATTCCTCGGAGTGTGTAGCGCTTCCACCGACCCGAGACACAGGGACTGAACCTGCCATCTCTTGTTGGCCGTCTTGCGTAATAAAGCCAATTTTCATCGCCTTGGCTTGCGGTTGACTATCGCCCAACGAATGACCTACCCCTGAGCTCAGAGCTTCCTCCCTCCTCGCCACCATGATTTCCCGCTTCCTCACATCAAAAAGAGATTCCTCCCTCCTCGCCACCTCTAATTCCCTGTGCTTGATATTATCCTCCATTCTCTTCAGTTCTGATAATTTCGCCTCAATTGCCGAGCTTACATGTTGCATGAGACCTGGTGTTGCCGGCGGCGCGGGTTGCACGCGATTCTGAACGCCACCCTGCACGCCACCCTGAACGCCATTCTGCACGCCATTCGAAACGCCCCGGCCCATCTGCAGGGCTTGCATTGCATTGGTAGGGGCTCCTGCCCGCGCATGACCCGCTCTTTGACCCGACATTGAAGCCGCATATGACATCGGCACCCCTGTGCCCGTCGCTGCGCCTACGCCCGTCCTCGACCCCACCGCTGCACCTGCGCCCGTCGTCGACCCCGCTTCACCTCCCTGTGCATGGTCTGGGGTTTGGGTATTGACCGGCGCTGCAAGGGGGGAGAGAATCTGTGATGGCCCTGGTATGGCCCGGGGGGCGTTCGGCGTTGCACCGGAGTACCCTTGCATAACGCGTCGAACTTTTTTTGTTTGTTCATGATTTAAGTCTGTCAATGTTAGAAAGCCCGATAGGGTGTGTTCACGGTGTTCGTCTGAGGTCTTTATGTATCTACGTATGCTTATTTTTTTAACTTCGGTCTTATCTCCCTACTGTGGTCATGTCACAGTACTTTACTCCTGGTCGAAAAAAACACTTTTCCCGCATTTCTCTATTCCCGCATATTTCCACGCGAAGTCGACCCTCCGCGAACGTCGAGTCTATTAAACGCAGGCGCCGCAGCGAGTCCACGCAACCCAGCCAGACGCCATGGACTTGGTCTTCGACATGCCCAACGACCAGATCCGCCTCAGCGACAGCGACGTCTCCGGCCAGCTCGGCAGCACCCCGTTCAGCCACGTCACCGTCGTCCCGGACACCGCTCACTTCTCCTGCACCATCCTCATCGACGGCCTCCAACTCCGCGTCCCGTGGGACGCGGACATCCACTCCGACTACACGGGCGAGGCCAAAAAGGTCCTGGCCGAGATGTACGACAGCTACCAGTTCGTCATGGAGCGGCTGTGGGCCATCGACACCGGCTGCGGCATCATCCAAATCGGCGAGGACGCGTGCACGATCCACAACTCCATCGGCGTCTACTACGAGGTCGGCCACGTCGAGATCCGCTCCTTCTTCGCCCCGAGGTCCAAGCCTTCCACAGCCCTCACGCCGATGCAGTGCATCCACCAGATCCTGCAGGTTGGGGCGTGTGCAGTTCGTATCAGTGTCTATGCTCCATTGTTCGCATCGACATCTGAGCTCTATTGTTCGCATCGACATCTGACACGTGACACGTGAACAGGCCGTCAAGCACATCCGCGCCCACGGCGGGACTTGCGCGATCCGGGCCATGGACGACGGCAGCTTCACCATCCTCTCCCTCCCACTCAACGTCCTCGCGAGCCTCCACGAGAACCTCACCCCGGAGCAGATGAGGCGCCGCTGCGTCTTCTGGCGCACGACGCCGTACTCGGAGGAGACAGACACGAGGGTGTAGATCTCCTTCTCGCAATTGCCTATTGAAGTCTCTATTAAACACCGAGCTTCCCACCCGCATGCATGAACACTACGCTCCAATTCAAACTCCAATTCAAGCCCAACCTCGGCTGTGGCATCTGCTACGAGGACATAGGCAACCCAACGTCCGCAGCGCCCATGCACTGCTGCCACTGCACACACATCGTCCACCACCGCTGCCTCCTGCGCTGGTACGCCACACAGCGCGCGCAGCAGCAACCAGCCTCCTGCCCGTTCTGCCGCCATCCACACTACACCACAAAAGAGTTCGACGCGGTCTATGCCATGCAGGCGGTGGACAGTCTCGCGCATGAAAACCGCCACGAGGACACCCATGCGGACGCGGATGCGCCCATCCTCCTCCAGCACACAGACACACAGGCGACACACTCCTTAACATACTACTTACACACCACGGAGCTCACATGCATCTCGTACATCATCATGGTCATGAACATCATCTTCATACTCATCCTCGTCACACGCGTGGTGGTCGTCGTCTATGTCTGACAAATGATGCGTGGATGAG
>CEVW01013992.1_pt1 | contig 18496 bp, 22 predicted proteins | sample 427061 | NCBI WGS metagenome assembly CEVW01 (sample SAMEA2623774, study PRJEB7988) | marine metagenome | biome: marine biome (ENVO:00000447); feature: surface water layer (ENVO:00002042); material: "saline water (ENVO:00002010), including plankton (ENVO:xxxxxxxx)" | depth 5 m
ATTTCTTGAATTTTAGTACAAGTTTCTGTTACTGTATCTTTAAAACCTTGTAATGAAATCTTAACTTCCTCATCTTGATTGGCAGTTAATTGTTTAATGTTGTTTTTAAATGTTTCTATTTGATCAACCAAATTTTGTCTTTCTTCTTGACATTTTAATTTTGCATCTTGTAATGCTGTTGATTGTGTACCTTCTAACGTAGCTTTTAATTCTTCTTGTGATTTATCAAATTCAGATTTCATTTTTTCAATTGCAGCTTTGTGTGTTTCATCTTTTTTTGCCAATAATTCATCATTTTGCGTTTTTTGTTGTGCCAATTGTTCTTTATGAGCGTTATCTGATGTTTCTCTTGCTGCCGTTGCTTCATTTTTTAAATCTTCTAATTCCTGTGCTGCTTTTGTTTTAAATTCTTCTAATTGCATCCTTACATTTGCTTTTGCTTCTTCATCAAATTCATGTTGTTTCATTAATTTTGCTTCTGCTTCCTTTTGTTGAGCTTCTAAAGCTTGTGCTGCTTCAGCTTTTGCTTGTTCCATTTTTTGTGCGGCAAGAACATCTGCCTCTTGTTTTGCTTTTTTTAATTCATTCATTGCTTCTTCGTTATCTTTTTTTTGTTGTGCTAGAAGTGCTTCATCAGCAGCGTGTTGTTCTTGTATTTTTGTTTCTAATTCTTGTTTTTGTGCTGCTGCTGCCGTTTCTAAGTCTTGTTTTTGTTTTTGAATTCTTTCTTCCGCTTCCTTATTTCTTTGCGCAGACTGTGTTTCTGATGCTTGAACTTTAGCTGTGAATTCTTCTTCCATTTTTTTTGTTTCTTCTTTTGATCTTTGATACGCTTCTCCTATCTTACCTAAATTCCCCGTACATTCCTTTAATTTCTTTACTAATTGTTCTAATTCTTCAGATATTTGTTTATTTTCTTTTATGTAATTTGTATATTTTGTTGATATACTTTCTACTCTTTGTTGACCATCGTTAATCATTTCTTGGATTTTCTGTTTTTGTTCTTCAAAATTCATATATTATATAAGCTTATTTTTTTGTTGCATTAATTAATTCGTTTAATTCTTTTTTTACTTTTTCTAATTTATCCATTATTACCTTTTCCTCATTTTTTGTTTGATTCATTAATCTATCTGTCATTTCTCCTTGTATTTTCATTTTTTCTAAATAATTTATCAATCCTTCAAGAAATATTTTCTGGTTTCTTTTTTCTTGTAAAATATGGTCACGAAATTCCTTATAATCTTCGACTACGCCTTCCAAAAATTTATTTGTTTTATGATTTTTCTCCAAATCTTGTGTTTGTCTCAGTAAATTTATTTGTTGTAATTTTATTTCTGATTGGATTTGCTGTAAAATTTTATCTCTTTCCGCTAATTTCATCAATTCTTTACTCATTAATTATATATATATTATATAATTTATTATTTATTTTTTCACTTATAAAAAGTATCATTTTTTTTAATTTATTTTTTTATTTCAAAGCATAAAGCTGTTAAATTAATATATTAGAAAAAATATTTAAATCTAATTATTATATTACTTTAGGATGTCAAAATCACTAAATGAACCCCTGCTTACGGAAAATCCGAATCGCTATGTAATGTTCCCACTACAAGACCAAGAGATATGGCAACATTACAAAAAAATGGAAGATTGCTTTTGGAGAACTGAAGAAATCGATCTATCGAAAGATCTTACCCATTGGAATAAATTAAACGAAAATGAAAAACATTTTATTAAAATGATACTCGCTTTCTTTGCAGCAAGTGACGGAATTGTTCTTGAAAACTTAGGACAAAGATTTATGAGCGAAGTACAATTACCAGAAGCCAGAGCTGCATACGGTTTCCAATTAATGATGGAAAATATTCACAGCGAGACGTACTCTCTTCTTATCGATACTTATATTAAAAATGAAGATGAAAAATTAAAACTTTTCAGAGCTATTGATAATTTTGAATGTATTAAAAAAAAAGCCGATTGGGCTATCAAATGGATTAATGATAAACGTTCTTCATTTGCTACTAGATTAATCGCCTTCGCTTGTGTCGAAGGTCTTTTCTTCTCAGGTGCTTTTTGTAGTATTTATTGGTTAAAGAAAAGAGGACTAATGCCCGGTTTAACTTTCAGTAATGAATTAATATCTAGAGATGAAGGTATGCATACCGATTATGCTGTTTGTTTATTTCATAAACTGATCAGAAAACCTAAAAAATCTAAAGTTCATGATTTATTCAAAGAAGCCGTCAAAATTGAAAAAGAATTTATATGTGATGCTCTTCCTTGTAAATTAATTGGTATGAACAAAGAACTCATGAGTCAATATATTGAATTTGTTGCTGACCGATTATTAGTTCAACTTGGTTACCCAAAATTGTTTGATGTTTCTTGTCCTTTTGACTTCATGGAAATGATTTCTTTGGAAGGAAAAACTAATTTCTTTGAAAAACGTGTTGGTGATTATTCTCTTTCTAGTGGTAAAAAAACTGAAACTAATTTTGACGACGAAGAAATTGAATTTTAATTTATTTTATTAATGTATGAGCTCTTCCCCCTACATTGTTGAAATTAAAAATTTAGAGGACCTACCAACATGTATCATTTGTCATCAAAATATTCAAGATAATGCTGCTTTGGATATTTCATATAATACGTATTGCGATTGTCGTTTTTATTTTCATCAATCTTGTTATGAAAAATGGATTAATTTAACTAGAAATCAATCTTGTATTATCTGTAAAACTGATATTAGTATGAATTTTATTTATACTACACCTTTTAATTTAGATAATTCTAATAACATGATTAGAAATCGTAGAAATTTCAATTCTTTAGATATTAACAATATGTCACCTAGAACTAGACACCGATATGGTATTCCTTTTTCATACAGGCATAGACCACATAATATCGTTGATGATTGTTTTAATTATGTATGTTGTAGACCTAGACCTTTTACACGAAATAATCCATATGTTGACGATATAATTGAAAATTTAGAAGGTATGGTTGTTGTTTTGTTTGTTTCTTTTGTATCAGCAGCAATAGTTATTGCTATTATTGTCTTTACATTGTAAGATTTTTATATTTAATTATAATATATATGTTGCCTTTACAAGCACGAGCTTCTTCTAGACGTGGTGTTATTCCTTATGATGGTTCCAAAGGTAAAAATATTGGAATTTCTCAACCTAGACCCGCTGCCCCTAGACCTAATCTATTAAAAACCGCCAAAGCTAGATTCTTATTCCCCGAAAGTATTGTCAATAGTCATTATCTTTCTTCTACTTTCGGAACTTCAGCTTCTTCTAACAGAAAATTAGAAGTTTATCATAAACCCATTCCTGATAAACAATCTCTTCAATTTAATTTAGAAGCAAAAGTCGGTCAAATGGACCGTTTAAATAGACTTAAAGCTGCCGCTATTGCTGGCAGTAAATAATTATCCATTATAATAATTTAATCTTAACTATTATTATAATGCCTGGAGTAAATCCTTCCAATAGAAGACTTAGACGTGCTAATAACTTAACTGAATATGGTGCTGCAAGCGGCGGTTTCGGTTTTGGTATACCTGCCCGCATTGGAACATCTTATCACGGTTTTAGATTATTTAATCGTATTAAAAAAGAATGTTGTGCACCAAGCCCCCTACCAGTAATTAGTTGGAAAATACTTGACACACTTACTATTACTACTGCACCTCCTACTGAATTTGGAAAATTTATTGCTATGAGCGAAGATGGAAGTTTCCTTGCTGTAATAGCACAAGATGTTTTATATCCAAATCTACCAGCAAACAACCAACGAAAAGGTAGCGTACACATTTTTAAAAAGAACACTGAATCAATGTATCTAGAAGTTAGCACCCATACTCCTACTGCTGACTTTATGAGAATTGGAAACTCTAGTAATATGGCTCAAATTGCTATTAGTGATGATGGGCATACTGTTGTTTATCAAGAACACGATACAAACACCAATACTGGTTCTGCTATAATTCTTAAAAAGAATACTAATAACGACCAATTCACACAATTACATAAATTTTTAGTAGACAACAATGCTGGTAATGCTGAAGTTGCTATAAGTGGTGATGCTTCTCGCGTTGCTGTCGCTGCTGCTGCTGAAAAAGAAATTGATATTTATTTATTGAATGCTGGAAACGGACAATACGCACAAGAAGGGGCAACTATTGAGAATACTAATAATGATAATGCTGCTAATAATTTCGGTAGAAGTCTTTCATTTAATACCGATGGTTCAAGACTTGTTGTTGGAACTAATAACGGATTTTATATTCTTGGACGTACCGGTGCTGGTGGTGCTTGGACTTCCGTTCAAGATTTCCTTGGTGACGCAGGAACAACCGGATCGTTTGGAAAGGATGTCTCTATTTCTGGAAATGGTGAATGTCTTGTAGCTTCTCTTCCTAATGATGGAAATATTAATGTTTATAAAAAAGACGCAAACGCAAATACTTTTACTTTGGATACTACTATAAACACCAATTATGGTGGAATAGGTCAGAAATTTGGATATTCTCTTAATATTTCCAAAGATGGTTCCAAAATTATTACTGGAAATCCTGAATATGACACTCCTCTTAATAATAATGGTATGGTTATTGTTTATAAGAAAGATGGTAATAATTATGTCGTTGATGATAAAATTTTAACCGGTCAAAATGTCGGTGAGAAATTTGGTTTCGACGTTGCTATTTCTAATAATGGTATGATGATCGCTGGTTCCGCTCCTGACTTTCCAAACAATAATGATCAAGGATATGTTCGTGTTTTTAAATTATACTAATTTGCTATTTTTTCATATTCCCTTATTATTTCCTTATTAGGTGGTTCCACATTCTTTTTTTTTAATAATACTAGCGAATTATCTTTTGTTTTCTCTATAATATCATAATAATTCAATACTATATGATATTGTTTCCTGAATAAAAAATCATCAAATGCTATTATACATTCATTGTTTATCGCTTCAAAACATTTTAAACAACAAGCCACTCTAAATCTACCATCTATCAATATCAAATCTATCTTTTTTGATTCTTTTTCACCTATTTCTTTTATTACATCACTGTATTTTATCCAATCTTCTAATGTACTTCCTATTCCTGGGTTTCCCCAATTATTTGGCTTTGATTTTATATCTATATATTTAAATTCTATATTCGTCTTATTCTCTATCTTTTCTTTCAATTTATCATGCCATTCTTTATCACTTTCTACTGATATTATTCTCTCCTTTTTTGTTAAACTTGCTTTATATGTTGAACCACCTGACCCATATTCAAAATAATTTTTTGATTTTTCTAATTCCCTTTTAAATATTTCTCTATCATTTGGTTTCATAAATATTTCCATTTTATAATATTATAAAATACCATTTATATTATTATTTTCGTACATAAAAAGCATCTCCCCAACCCGCATTCCCCCACCATTTTGTTTCTACTCTTTTAAAATTATATTTTTCTAGATATATATCTATTTCCGTTATTAATCCACAACCCATATATACTTCTTCACTGTTTACTTCCAAATATAAATAATCATATTCTTTTATCAAATCTCCCATTCCTTTTAATGCCAATAGTTCCGCTCCTTGTATATCTATATTTAAAAAATTCGCAAATTTTTTTTCTATTTTATTTTCCTCATATACTCTATCCATCCTTTTACTTTTCAATATTATTTTCCCCACGTATTTTACTTCTGGATGATTCACTGAATGTGTTCCAAATTCATATATAGACGAAGACTGTCCATTATTTGCTACATTAAAGAACATATCATCATCGTTTTTATCGGTTATCAGCCCGTGTATTATTCTTATTTCTTTATCTTTTTGTTTCATTTTTTGAACTATATATGGATTTGCTTCTATCCATATTATATTTTCTTTTTTTACTCCTATTTTATTATATTTTTCCATCTCTTCACAATTATGCGCTCCTATATGCATTATCCCTCGTATTTTCATTTTATATTTATCGTTTAAATAATTTATATCTATTAACATTATTTATATTAATATAAATAATTTTATTTAAACTCATATTCTAACATTATTTGTTTTTGTTCTTTACTATTTTCCCATTTCACCATTTTATTTTTGTAATCTTCCATTACTACTATCTCTTTTTCAACATTTTTTGGATATACATTATCTCTTAATGTAAAATCATATGATGCTATATATACTTTTTTTATATTATTAGACAACCAACATAAGCCAGGTATAAATGTGCCTATGGTTGACACTATATTTTCTGCTCCCAATATAATTTTTATATCATTCGTTAATGTATTTCTATTATAACTTATTTTTGGATATATTTTTAATAATTCATTTACACAAGGATTTAATGTATCTTCGCATACTATTTGTATTTTTTTATATTTATTCTCTTCTATAATTTTTTTGTAATAACTTAAAGGCGCCATTATATATTTTGGATTTGGATTAGTTGTTATCATCTGATCTCCAGAACGTATATGTATTATCAAACCCTCTGTTTTCTCTATATTTCTTATATCCATTTTAAATATATTTTGTAATATTTCTTTTACTTTTTCATGATTTTTTGTAAAGCATATTTTATACTTCTCTAATTTATTTTGATAATAAAATTCAACCCCTTCATTGTCTATTATATTACTATGATTTTCACAACTTTTATTTATTATTATTTTTGTTGCTTTGAAAAACATATGTCTAGGTATTTCAATATTGTAATTACAAAATAGACCTATATACAATACGTTTTTTAATTGTGTTATGTTATTTCCTAATCTCCCAAACCAACTTGTTATTTTCAACATTTAATAAATATAAGGTTTAATCTTTATATTTATTTTAATTTAACCAGCGTATTCCATCTATAACTTTCTTTTTCTTCATATAATGGTTTATATTTTTCTATCACATCTTCTTTTTTAAATGGTGCTTTGAAATAACTTTCACAATCAAAGTATCCTTCTCCTGTCTTTATTTTACCTGGAAATATATTTGGATATATTTTATATTCTTTTATCATTTCTTTTACTTGTTTTATTGATTCTTCCGAATTTTTTACTGATTTCATAAATCTTCCATCTTTATTTATCACGTGCTCTAATGTCACATGACTACCACAATTTACTGGATAATTATCATTAAATATAGCATAATCTACATTTTTTAATTTACATTCTTCTAATCGTTTTACAGCATTCATATGGTCGTCAAATACTGCTACTATTTTTTCTTCTTTATATTCTGATAAATCTATTTGTGAAAAATCTTTGAAATCTTCTCCCATATAATATTCAGTATCTCCGTCATCTTGATATCCAAATAATATTCTTGGTTCTAAACATATTATTTTACAGTCTTCTCCTACGGCCTCTCTTATTATTTTTGTTCCTTGACCTTTCCATACACCCGATTCTACTACTACATCTGGTTCTAACTCTTTTAACATTACATACATTGTAAACATATCCGGTGATTTCATTCCTCCATTATTTTCTGATAAAAATCCATCGTATACATTATCCATGAACTCATCTAGATATTTTCCGTAATCCATTTATACTTTTATAATGATTTCTTTTTATGTATATAATATTGTTTTTATTGTTAATTCCCAACTATTTTTACTATGAATGTTTTCTTCATACCATTTTACACACGCTTTTGACATTTTCTCCCATTCTTCTTTACTTGGTTCTTTCCAATCTTCTACTTTACTTATTCTTTTATAATGTATATTTTCTATTAATGGATTTATGTATGATGATACTGTAACTCCATCCGTAACTATTGGTACTGTTCCTAATGCCATTAATTCTACTTCTCTATGACACTTACTCCCATATCCTCTTAAACATAGCCCATATTTACTATTATGCAATTCTTCTATATATTCTTCTTGACTGAATTTATGAACTTTCCCTTTCGTACAATGATAATTATCTACTATTTTTTTCCATTCTTTATTTTCTCTATATTTATTTTGAACTGGATTTTCTATATTTCCTATAAACACTACCGTCGTTTCCCTTTCTTCGTGTGATTTTATTTTTGTTGTTTCTATATAATTTTCTAATATCATTGGACGACGAGGCCAAAATATCCACGGTTTTACATTCACTCCTTGTCTTTTTAATGCTTTACCTTCATGTTTTATATCGCCATTTCCTAGCAAAAATAAATTACCCCTCATTATATTTTCTTCTAACCATTCTAATGTTGGTCTGTCATACAAATATATTCCTGGATATATCATACAATTCGGAACTCTTTCCATTATTATCTCTACATCCTTTTTTTTCAATTTCCATTGCATTGCTAATTCCCTGAATGAATCATTATTATGATGCCACATCCCCATCATTAATTTGCTATCTGGTATATATATTTCCCACTTACCTCTTATACCCCTCCTTATACTACATAATTCTTTATACATATTACAAGCTCTCATTCTACTTAAAAATAATTCATTTATATTACCAAATATATTTCTCTCCGCATTAAAATGTGTATGTATTGTTTTTAATCTTTTTGATTTATAACATAATTCACCTCGTATTATATTTATATTACTTGCTATTTTTTGACCCGACTCTATTCCTAGTATAAATCTCCAACTCTGCAAATTATAATTTTCTCCAAATGTAAAGTATTCATATTTTTCTAATTTTTTCATATTTATCTGTTCGGCGCAACTATGATTCGGTTCTGTTATTTCTATCCAATAATCACTAACTTCTTTACTATTCGTCCATAACATTCCTGCGTTATAATATCCTGTTTCTTCTACATTTTTTTCTCGTATAAATTGTGGTGATAAACCTACTTTTTTATCTTTTTCTATATCATTTATTTCATCTAATATTACCATATCACTATCTAAAAATAATGTATCTTCTTCGTTTTCTAATGCTTTGTTTATTACTTTCATCTTATTTTTTAAAAAATTATGCCATATTCCATCTCTTTCCATTTCTGCCCTTGATTTATTACTATACTCATCCAATTCTATAAACCATTTCATATCTAATTTTATTTTTGGCGACATATTTAATATTTCTAATGATGTTTCCTTATCTGACAATATATATACCGGTGCTTCTGGATGATGTATGGATAATGTTAATAAAAATATTACTAATTCATGTTTACATTTGTTTGTGCTTATCGTGCAAAAAGAATTTGGTTTCATATATATTATATTTTAACAACTATTTAAATATTATTAATATATTAAATTAAATGGACGAATATCACGCGGATACTCCCCGACATCATATTGGTATTCTTATTCCAACTACATCTAGAAATAGATCTTGGAAAAAAATACACGAAACTCATTTTTGTAATCTTTTTTTAAAACATTTTATTGATACTCGCGACCATCAACATAAATATACTATTTATTTGGTTGTCGACCACGATGACCCTTTATATAATAATCCAACTGAAAAAAAGGCACTAATGAATATTTTTCTCTCAATCAAAACACGAAACATTTTTTTAAAAATTATTGTTGCTAATGATATTCCAAAAGGACACGTTTCTCTTATGTGGAACCTTGCTTTTAAAAATGCTTATGATGACGGTTGTGAGTATTTTTTCCAATGTGGTGATGATATTATTTTCATGCAAACTGGTTGGGTTAGTGCTTCCATTAACGCTCTTAAAAAAAATAAAAATATCGGTTTAACTGGTCCTATGGATTATGACCGTTTTATTTCTGGACCTAGATCTCAACCAGGTGGTGAAAGATTTATTCAAACTCAATCTTTTGTTAGTAGAAAACATATGGAAATTTTCGGGTTTTATTTCCCTGAAGAAGTTAAAAATTGGTATTGTGATGACTGGATGACATTTACATACTATCCAAAATTTTTTTATTATATACCCTTTTTTTGTAGAAATCTTGGTGGTCCTCCACGATATAAAGTTATAGGATCACTCGATGTTAATGACCCTACAAGAAAAAAATGTTTTGAATTAGTCAAAACATCTAAGGATAAAATTATTGATTTTTTAATTTAAGCTCTTTTAATGCTCTTGTAAATCCCATTAATAAAACCAACTGAACTCCCAATACATGATTTATATCACACATATTTTTACCTAATATTTTTTTTTCATATAAAAAAAGATTTATTAAATACATTATTATTCCCAATGTGGCATATTTCCTTGATGTAGTATAATTATATACCATATATGATATAAAAAAACTATTTGTTATTATATCATTGTATTTTAAATATTTGTTATTTGTTGAATGATACAAAACACCGTTTATATATATTACTGCAGCTACTATTGAAAAATGACGCAATGATGGATATATAAACATATGCACACCTATTAATGGTATTAAATTCATCATTTAATATTATTATATTTTATATTTTTCTAAAATTACCGATGGTATTAATGTATCTTTCACTTTAAATAATTTTTTATAGCACTTGTTTATCGTTACTTCGCTTATTTCACTCACCTTATATACCCCTCTTTTACATATATGTAAATTACAACACTGTGATACAAAATATACTATTCCCGCCGCTACTGATATTGGTGTATTTTCTGGTATTAAATTATTTTGTGCTATTTTCTTTGATACAAACATACATACCTTCGTCAATTCTTTATTTATATTTAATTTACTACAAAATCTTTCTATAAATGCCTCCGGTGTTGTAGCACAATATTCTGTCTTTTCACTATTAATTAACCCACCTTCTATGTTATTTAATATTTGTCCTGCGTTTTTACACCCTTTTGTGGCACTCGTATTATCTAATTTAAATATCGTCGCTATTTCCTTCGCTGTTCTTGGAAAATTATGTATTCTACAAGCTATATACACTGATGCTGCTATTATACCATCCCTATTATCTCCCCTGAATGTTTTCATTGCTGATAATTTCTTATGTTGCCTTAGTGCTTCATCTACTATTATCTTTGCTATTCCTGCTATATTCGCATATATTTTTATTTTTTCAAACTCGTCATATTGTGTTTTCTCTTCATACGGCATTGATTGCCACTCTGTATACCTTCTTATTTTTCTCATTTCATATGATGATTTATAATTACATACTACTTTACAACCATACGATGATTCTTTTAACAATGGATTTATTGGCATTCCACATCTTGTTGGATCTACTGAACTACTATCGTCTGCTCCATAATATCTCCACTCTGGATTCTCATCTAGTTCATCTTTATATATTATCCCACAAGACTTATTTTCACATGTTAAAAATCTTTCCTCTGATAAATACAATCTACCTCCACATAATTCACAATTATCTCGTTTTGTTATTTTACAATTATTATATACCTGAACCAATTCTTTTTGTTTATCTTCTATATTATCATTATCATTATCAAATGCTGCCCATAATTTTTTTATATCTCTTTTCTTATTTTTGATCTTTTTCGTTTTCATTATTAAATTTAATAAATTATATTATATTTAATTCAGTTTTTTATAATATATATTATTATCATATGGGTAATAAAGGATCTACTTTAAATAAAAATAAAAATCAAAAAGATGGTATTTTTAGTAACAAAAAATTAAAACTCCCCAATGTTCTCCATCATATTGCCGCAAAATATATCACTCAAATGAACTTCAAAGATATGGAGGACCTTCATAATCCAGATAAATGCAATGAAATTGTTGTTTTAACTAGTAAAGTTTTACAACGACATCTTAACGAACTTGAAATTTCTTATCTTGATCTCTCTGTTCGTGGTTCTACTCCCAATGAATTTACTGAAAACATGAAACACAAACAACACATAGCTTATTTAGCCAAAAAAAATTTAGACAAAATGGATGTCCCTAGTGTAAGAAGAAAACAACGCATGTGCAACGGTATTTCCCGTTATTATGTTCGTGTCGCTCATTTATTTGCCGCTATTAATTTAGCTTGTAATCCTCATCTTCAATATGTCGATTTAACTGGTAATAAGCAAACAGTCCCTGTTATGTTAAAAAATACTATTCCAAAAGGTGTTAAAACCACTTTAACAAAACTTAACTTCTGCACTAAACGTATTACTGCTCTTAAACCAGTTCAAAATACTGATAATCGTATTGTTGTTAGAGGTAAAAATTGTAATATGAATAAAAAAACTGTCCCTATTATGGGAGGTGCTTCTGGTAATATGAACTACTTTCAAAATCGTGACCCTACTAATCTCCCTCCATCTATTTCTCAACCTTCTACACCCGAACCTTCTAGACAAACATTTACTCTTGAAGAACCTGTTCCGGTTCAAGAAGAATATGATGATACTAAAAGATTTAACGATGAAATAGGTATTCCTGAATTAGAAAATTTATATTATGATGTATTTGATTTTAAAACTGGTAAATTCCATCAAATGTCTAAAAAATCCAAACAACAATACAAAAAAGACCTCGCTGCTTTTTATTCCGTTTTCTCTGGTAAAAAGAAAATGCCTGAAAATATTAAAAAGTTCGCCGACATTAAATTACGCGATTTTCACAATCAAGAACTTTGTAAAGACCCTAAAAGTCCTTGGACACAATCTTATACTGCTAAAGCATCTAATAAACTTTTTAAATCCTATGCTAAACACGTCACTGACATGATTGCTAAAAATAATGAAAATGAAAAAGAACTTTTAAATATCATTGAAAAAGTTTTTTCTTATTGGATTGACCCTAAAACTAAAGTAAAGAAAGTAACTCTCAACCCTAAACTTACTTATGATGCTCTTGATAAATTAATTCCTGAGGCTAGAACTAAAATTATTAAACTGTATGTTGACTGTGAAAAAGACTTCCAAACAGGACTTAATTTACTTGAAGCAATTGTAAAAGACCGCATGATTAAAAATACTAAATTAAAAATTCAAAACTTCAATAAAAAATCTGAAGAACTTATCATTGATAAGCCTATTGATAATATTGTTAATCCTGCTGCTGCCTCCGGCGGTTTCAAATATTAATTTAAAATTAACTTTACATAATTTTAAATTATTCTAAAAATCCTAATACTTTTAATCTTTCTCTTACCACTTCTTCCCTTAATTCTTCTAAAATTTTCTTATACTTTTCTACTTCTTTTTTTAAATTGTTGTTTTCAATTCGTAATTGAATTACTTCTTCTTGAATGATACTTTTTTTCTCCTTTTGTTTTCTAGCGTATTCTTCAAATTTCGCTACTTTTGACGACATATATATTATTATTAGTCAATATCTTTAACCCCTGATTCTAATTGATTTATCGCGTCTTTTATATTAACTACATTCGCTACTTCCTTTACTATTTTTGGTCTTGTTTTTTCTCTATTATTTCTTAATGGATTTATTATTGAATCTTTCTTATCTTGTATTCTTCCTGGATGCGGCGGAGTATATTCAGCATCAAAAGCATCATACGACTCTACTATTGCTTTTTGTTGAACTTTTTGAACTGATGATGCTATTTTCTCTCCATCATCTTGTACCCAACCTTCATTTTTATCATTTACCATAAATTTACCTCTTCTTGAATCCGTACAATGAACTGGTCTTTTTGTTGGGTCCAAATCTTCCAAGTTTTTTAAAAATACTTTTTGAACTGAGTTTTGTATTGGTAAACTTCCATCAAATACATCTTTCAATTTAAATTTTATTTTATTTACAAAATCATCCAAATTCATTGCGTCTTTACAGTGTTCATTTATATACATATTAATTGATATATTGTTAGTATTATGACTGTTTGAGGTGTTGTGTGAATTTGATGTTCCTCCTTTACCCTCATAAGTTTCATATATTTTTACTTTTTCTTTCAAGTGTTTTATTGTTAAATTTTGTTCTTGTGCTTTCAATTCTGCTCTATGTTTCTCTTTTAGCACTTCATTTTCCATCTTTAATTTTTCTATTTCTGAAGAAATAATTGGAATTGTTTCTTCTTCTACATCATATTCTTCTTCTTCTTCTTCTTGTGATGAATTATCATCATATAATTCCATATTTCTTATATGTTTTTTTGATAAACAATGTTTTTTATAATTTGTAATATTTTTTGTAGTATAATTACAACATTTACAAGGATACGTTTTTTTTCTAACATATTTTTTTCTTTCTCCTAAATTCTTGTGCGCTACTTTTTGCGCTACTTTTGCGCTACTTTTTGCGCTACTTTTTGCGCTACTTTTTTTGCACAGCACTACTTTTTTTGGCATTTTATATATATTTATATATTTTTTTTTATATTCTTTTTTTCCTTCAAAAAATTATCAGTCATAATTTATTTTTTCATTGATTTTTTTTCATCTACAAGTTTCTAGATATTTCAGAAAACCGTGCAATTTGGGGGTTTGTACTTTATAGTAACATGTACACTTTTGCACATTTTTTGTGACAAAAAATTTGTGCAAAAATGAGATAGCCAACACAACCTCTATTTTGAAATTGCACAAAAATTTATAAAACTATTACCATAATATTCAAAAAATATACCTTGAAAATTAAATTTAGACTAATTAGGCAAACCTTTTTTGAGAGTAAAACAAAATACACAAAATGGCTAATTTAGCTAGGGTGATTTTCAACAAGATTTTTTTGAAATGAAGTGTGGAAACAAATTTTTAAGTGATTTCATTTTCAACAAGTCAATAACAATTTGCTGCATAAAAATCAACACGAAAAATTTTATTACTGGTTATGCGTTGTTTCTAATAACTTTGCGTATTTTTCTAATAATTCAGTGTATTTATGGTGTAAGTCTTCATATTTTTTTTCAAAATTCGGTTTTTCAGTCTCAGTTGTATTTTTTAAATGTTTTTTTGTAGATAAATGTTTTGTATAATCACTTTTTAATTGTGTAAAATAATCGCAATATTCGCATTTATATTCTGTATGTCTTTTATGATCTGGCATTATAATAAATAACATAAATTAATATTTAAATTATTTATTTATTTCTTATGAGTAGTATCTTCAATCTTTTTAATAAGGTCGGTGTTGTAAATAAGACCACCACTAGGTTTCCAAGCGGCAACATCTTTAAAATTTTGTGCTGGTTTTTTCTTAAGAGAAACTTTTTGGTCTTTTAATAACAATTCGTTAGGGTTTTCAGATTTGTTTTTCTTTTTATTTTTAAGATTATTGCCGAAACCATCAACGGTAATACCAGTGCGCTGTTTAATAACACGTCTAGCTTCAGGTGGAATATAATGATTCCAAGAGATAAACAATAAATTAGGATGTGTATATTTAATAGCAAATCCATTTTCTTGTAATTTATCCATAACATAAGCAATACAAGCAGCGGAATCGTATCTAGGAACACCAAGCATAAATTCAGGTATTACATAACAGCAAAAGCAAGGGGCATTTTTAAGACGAGAAGTGTATTTAATTCTATCGTGAACTCGTTTTAAAATTTTATTATAAATTTTGATTTTATTATCATGAATTTCTTTTTTACGCTGATATAAATCATCTAAATTAATTTTACCGACAAAATCGTCACTGTCCATTATAAATTTAAAAGAAAAAAGAATAATAAAAAAAGCGTAAAAATATAAAAAAAACTTTATAAGTTAATTATAATGATAAAAAACTTAGTATTGGGTTCTGGAGGACATAATTTAATACGAATGATGGGTTGCTTACAAACATTATTAAATGTGAAATATATAAATCAAGAAGAAATAGAAAATATATACGCTACATCAGCTGGTGCGATATTGGGCGTATATATATGTTTAAAGTTAAATTGGGAAACATTAATAGAATATATAATAAGCAAACCCTGGACGAAAAAATATGAAACTAAACCATCGGCAATATTTTCAGCATTTGATGAAAAGGGAATATTTGGTAATGAATTTGTTAAAGATATATTAGAAGTTCAGTTTAAAATGAAGGGGTTGAAAACGACAATAACATTGAAAGAATTTTATGAATATTCAAAAATAAATTTAAAAATGTATAGTTTTAATCTGAATAAATTCAAGAGTGAATGCTTAGATCACGAAACATATCCGGATCTGTCGGTATTAGATGCAGTATATATGTCATCGACATTTCCATTTATATTTAAACCAATGTATATCAATGATAGTTATTATATAGACGGGGGATTAGATTTAGATTTTCCACATGATAAATGTGTAAAGGATGATAAAAAAGATGAAGAAACATTATCAATAAAGATAATGCATGATACTAAAGAAAAAAATTTACCATTAAAAGAGGGGGCGAATATATTAGAAATGGCGATTTACATGTTTAGAAAATTAATACATGAAAATCGAATAAAAAATGAACTATGTATACCGAAAAATTATATAGAAATAAGAGGAGAACCATTTTCCTTGGATTCAATAAGTAAAATATTTGATAAAGAAAATAGGAGGGAATGGATCAATGATGGGAGAGAAATAGCACATAATTATTTAAATCAAAGGACAGATTTAACAAATTCTTTCAAGTTATCTTCAGTGGGTTGTGCTTCAAATTCGTAAACTTTATTTTCTTTAATTAAATAGATACTAGGGAAGCCATCAACTTTTTTCTTTTCAGCATCTTTTAAGAATTCAGCTTCAAAATAATTTAAATCGGCTTCTTGTTTATCACCGTCAATTTCGACAAAACTTAATTGGAAGCCATTAAAAATTTTACGGTCTAATTGCGTTTTAACATTATCCCAAATAGGCCATAATTTTTTACAATAAGGGCACCATTTAGTATGGAAAAGATAAAGCTGAGCTTGTCCTTTAGTTGCGGAACCGCTTGCGCCACCGTCATCGGCGGGAGGTGAATCATCCGGCTCTTTTTGGTCGTATTCGTCATTAGCTATCCAAGAAGGAGAAATTCTAGGTGCAATATAATTAACATAAATTAAATAACCAATACCAACAAATAGGGCAACAATAGCAATATACATAAGAAAACTAGGGCTTTTAAAGTTTTCAATAACCTTGCTAACAGTAGATTGAGTCTTTTCTTCTAAAGTCATTATTTATAAATAATGTTAGAACAAAAGAATGATATTTTAAACGAATATAGAGATAAATTGCGTTAAATATATAGATGTGGATCAGAAATAAAAACGGTAAAATAGTAATGTTGGATGAAAAGAAATATTCAAGTCAAAAGAATTTCTATGAAGAATATTATAAAATAGTTTATAATAAATCACTAAAAGAAGAAGATCATAATAAGAAATTAGAGGAATTAATAAAAGGTTTGGAATGATTTTTTTCTAGTGATAATATATTATGAAAACACGAAAGAGAAAACAAAAAGGGGGTAGAAATAAGACATTTAAAAAGAAAGATTTTGAAAGTGCGGATGGAATGTTGACTACTGTATGGGGTCCAAGTATATGGCATTTTCTTCACACAATGTCTTTTAATTATCCAGTAAAACCTACAAGAAAGCATAAAAAAGACTATAAAAAATTTATAATGAGTTTAGGTAAAATATTACCTTGTAGGCATTGTAGAGAAAATTTTCCAAAAAATTTAAAATCAATACCATTAACAGAGAGTGCGTTAAAGAATAGACATAATTTTTCAAAATGGATGTATAATTTTCATGAACAAGTAAATAAAATGTTGAAAAAGAAGTCGGGATTAACATTTAAACAGGTAAGAAATAGATATGAAAATTTTAGAGCAAGATGTAGTGAAGATGATAAGAAAATAAAAAAAGTAGTATTAAGATACAAAACTAAATCACGTAAGAAAACTCGTAAAAAAAGAGTAAAGAAAGAAAAAGGATGTACGGAACCATTATTTGGAAAGAAATCAAAATGTATAATAAAAATAGTTCCAAAAGATAAGAAGGTGAAGACATTTCAAATGGATAAGAAATGTATTAAAAGACGAAGAAAAACAAGAAAAAAATAAAATATATTTTAATCTAAATATATTTTAAATGGCAGCAACAAGAACAGGATTGGGTAGCGATATCTATAATATGGGAAGAGGAGATTCATTCTCAATACAAGATAAACCAGAATCGTGCATTGGCGCGGCGTGTAAGAAATTATCAACGTTAGGGAAAAATATTAAGAAAAGATTTACAAGAAAGAAATCAAGAGAACATCTTTTACCAAGAATGTCTGAATTGGATAAAGAACTTAGATTTTCGGATTTAAGTGATTATCAAGGAACACCTTCATTTGCAGATTATGAACAGCTTGGAGGAAGAAGAAAACGACGACGTAGAAGACGAACGCGTAAAAAGAAAGGTGGAAAGAGAAGAAGAACTCGTAAAAAGAAAAGAAAAAGACATAAAAAGAAAAAAACACGTAAAAAGAAAGGAGGTATGCCAATTCTTAGTACTTTTTCAAGAGGAGCGATCGCCGCTTTAGCATTGTTTCAGGATCCAGCTGGAAATTACATACATCCAAAAGGAGATAAAACTGTTCCTCATTATTCACTTAATAGCACGCATACAGGAATAAAAGGAAAT
>CEVW01012954.1_pt1 | contig 18325 bp, 9 predicted proteins | sample 427061 | NCBI WGS metagenome assembly CEVW01 (sample SAMEA2623774, study PRJEB7988) | marine metagenome | biome: marine biome (ENVO:00000447); feature: surface water layer (ENVO:00002042); material: "saline water (ENVO:00002010), including plankton (ENVO:xxxxxxxx)" | depth 5 m
TAGAGCTATCTTACATAGTTGGAAATACCCGCTGCCAGGTGATGAAAATATTCCAACATGGCAATTACATGTTTTTGATGTGAAAAGTGGGGCGCAAACAATGGCAAAGGTAGATCCTATTCCAGCTGGTTTTTCACGTGCAGACACTCTATGGAAATCTGTTAAGTGGACAAAAGATGGGAAAAAGATTTTTTTTACAAGTAGAACGCGTGATTTTCAAAAAAGAGAATTATTCTCTTTTGACGTAAAAAAGAAGAAAACAAAATCCATTATTGTTGAGTCAAATGAAACCTATGTTGAATTGAATCAAATGAGGTTTCCACCTAATTGGCGTGTATTAAAAAATGGTAAGGAAATTTTATGGTTTTCTGAGCGCGATGGTTGGGGACATTTATATCTATATAATGGCAATGGTAAGCTTAAAAAACAAATCACAAAGGGGGACTGGTTAGTCCTTGAAGTTTTACTTGTGGATGAAAAAAATAATGAAGTCTTCTTCACAGGTGTGGGTAGAGAAAAAGATAGGGATCCATATTTAATTCATCTTTATAAAGCTTCATTGAATACTGGAAAAGTGACTTTATTAAGTTCAGAGGATGCACATCATATTGTAAAAATTTCACCTAATAAAAACTATTTTATTGATACATATAGTACTAGAAGTACTGCACCGGTAACTGTCGTGCGTGATTTATCTGGAAAGGTTTTGATGACGGTAGAAGAAGCAAATATAGATCCTCTTCTTGCTGAGGGATGGAATCCACCAATTAGGTTTAAAACAAAAGGGAGAGATGGGTATGATTTTTATGGCTATATCACATTGCCTAAAAATTTAAAAAAGGGCGTTAAATACCCCGTGATAGATTATATATATCCTGGCCCTCAAATTGGACCTATACGAACGCATGGATTTACTACCTCTCCATCATCTCAAGGGCATGCCCTTGCAGAGTTAGGGTTCATTGTATTTGTTGTTGATGCGCTTGGTACACCCTATAGATCAAAAAAATTCCACGATGGTTACTATGCTGATATGGGTGACAATGGACTTCCAGATCATATTTCTGCATTAAGGGAGCTTGCGAAAGAATACCCAATCGATCTTGATAGAGTAGGCATATATGGCCATTCTGGTGGAGGATTCAGTTCTACTGATGCAATCCTAAGGCATCCGGACTTTTTTAAAGTAGCGGTCTCTGGGGCAGGGAACCATGATAACAGAGGATATTATTATGAATGGGGTGAGAAGTATCAAGGGCTTTTAAAACAAATTGATGAGAGTACAGATACTTATGATTCCCAAGCAAATCAAAATATTGCTGCAAATTTAAAGGGGAAATTATTACTTACTTATGGATCACTCGATGACAATGTACATCCAAATTTGACCCTACTTGTTGCAGATGAATTAATTAAACATAATAAAGATTTTGATATGTTAGTTTTACCAAATAGAAATCATGGGTACGCTAGAGAAGAATATATCGCAAGACGGACTTGGGATTATTTTGTGATGCATCTGATGGGTAGTAATCCACCAAAAGAATACAAAATTGAAAAAAAGACTAGTAATCCAAATATGTATTAAAGTATGAGTGGCATCATTCAAAAATCAAATAATCATTTATAATTTTATAAGGATAGTTATGTTAAAAATTAATTCAATAAAGTTTCTTATAATTTCATTTTCAGTTGCTTTTGCATCTAATGATAGTGTCTTAAAACCCATGGATATTTTTGAGATGGAGGGGGTTTCTGATCCTCAAATATCTCCAGATGGTTCAAAAATACTTTATGTTAGATCTGGTAGCGATATAATGAAAGATAAACGTTATTCAAACATTTGGATAATTAACTTTGATGGTAGCGATAATCGTCCAATCACCAGTGGGAAAAATGGTAACAGTCAACCTCGTTGGTCTCCAGATGGTAAGCAAATAATATATGTATCTAGCTCTTCAGGTTCAGGCCAAATTCATAAACGATGGATGGATACTGGTGAGACAACGACACTCACCAATGTCCAAACCGGTCCTCATGGAATAAGTTGGTCTCCAGATGGTAAAAATATTGCATTCTATGGAACTGTATCGCAGGGTGCAGATTTTAAAGTAGATCTTCCTTCAGCTCCAGAAGGGGCAAAATGGGCAGAACCAGCGAAAGTGATTGACCGTTTGGTCTATCGTTTTGATGGTGTTGGCTATTTGAAGGGTTATAAGCATTTGTTCGTTGTTCCAGCAGAGGGTGGTACTGCACGGCAATTAACTTCTGGTAGGTTCAATTTTGCCTCATATCGAGGTGGTCAAACAGTTTGGTCTCAAGATAGTAAATACATATATGCATCAACCAACTTAGAAGATGATTGGGAAGCAGAAGGTTACCGCCAAAGTGATATACACCAAGTTGATATTTTAGATGGTTCAATTGATAAACTTACAAATAGAGATGGGCCAGATGGGAACCCTACTCCCTCTTCAGATGGGAAGTATTTAGCCTATACAGGTTTTAATAATAAAAAAATGGCAACTCAAATATCTCATATCTATGTAATGAATCTAAAAACAAAAAAAGTTCGAGAAATCAAAACAAAATTGGACCGAGGTGTATCAAATATCAAATGGTCTGGTGATAATAGGAATATTATTTTTACATATGCTACTGAAGGAAATACAAAATTAGCCAAAACTTCTTTAAATGGAAAAACCAAAATCATAGCTAATAATGTTGGACGTGGATATTCTTTGTCATCGTCAGGAAAATATGCTATGCTTATGACTACTCCAGATATTCCATCTGATATTGCGGTAGGAAATATCCAAAGTGGAAATCCTAAAAAAATTACTTTTGTGAATGCAGATCTATTTGCAAATAAAGAGCTTGGACAGGTAGAAGAGATATGGTATAAATCTTCCTATGATGGATTAGATATCCAAGGATGGATCATGAAGCCACCTGGTTTTGATCCTTCAAAAAAGTATCCTCTAATTATTAAAATTCATGGTGGTCCATTTTCTAATTATGGTGATAGGTTTTATTTAGAAAAACAATTAATGGCTGCTGAAGGATATGTAGTATTGTATACTAATCCTCGTGGCAGTACTAGTTATGGTGAGAAATTTGCTCAATTAATTCATCATGATTATCCTGGAGATGATTTTTATGATCTGAACTCTGGTGTCGACGCAGCAATCAAGAAAGGATATATTGATAAGAATAACCTTTTCGTTACCGGAGGTAGTGGAGGAGGAGTATTAACATGCTGGATGATTGGTCGTACCACACGTTTTAAAGCTGCAGTGACTGTTTACCCAGTAATAAATTGGTATAGTTTTGTACTTTATTCCGATATCCCATGGACAGCAAACTACTGGTTTCCTGGTATGCCTTGGGATAATCCAGAGATATATGAGAGCAAAAATCTTTTGTCCGTAGTAAATAATGTTGAAACACCAACAATGGTATTAACGGGTGAAGCAGATTATAGAACACCGATGCCTGATTCTGAACAGTATTACGCAGCATTGCAGCTTCTTGGAGTTGAGTCTGTTTTAGTTAGAGTACCAGATGAACCTCACGGCATATCTGTTAGACCAAGTCATCATATAAGTAAGATTAAGCACATTATGGGCTGGATCAATAAATATAATGACTAATTGGAGGTTAGTTTTATGAGAAATATTCTAAAAATAGTTGGCCCTTTTTTTATAATAACACTTTTTCTTGAAAACTTTATTTTATTAGCTGAAGTACCAAGAAGACCGTTCTTATTTAAAGATGCAAGAGGTGAAATTGCACAAGCAAGAGCAAGAGGAGAAAAAGAAGTTTTATTAGTAATTGCATCAATGCCTGGAAAGAATAGTAATGTAGCAAGATTAATTAAAGAGTCCTCAGGAATGGTGCAATATCAGGATGATGAACTTGATTATCTAAGAGCACTTATTCCTATAGACCAATTGCAGAGCATTGTTGGTAATGATGATATTCATAGTATCGACTTATCTATACATGATCGTTCAAGGGCTTTTGGAAGGGCTTTTGCTCCTGATAATTTATCTGATTCAAGACCCTACCAAAATAGTAGTGAATTAAAACAAAAGAGCCTTGTTTGGCCACCTAAATTATCAGATTATCCAATAACAAATCGTTATAACCCAATAAAAGATGTAAGAGCTAAGAAATTTTTACAAAATAATCCTACTTATGATGGTCGAGGGATAAAAATAGCAATGATTGATATGAATACGGACCCCTTACTTCCAGAATTACAAGATGCCACATCATTAAAAGGTGAGACCATACCAAAAATATTTGCCTATGGTACCGCACTTGATGTTCGGGTAGATGATGATGGAAGATGGCTAAAAATGGAACAAATTGTGGAAGCTAAGTCCAATAAATTTCAGTTTAATGATGAAGAATATATTGCTCCAAAGAATGGGACGTTTCGCATTGCGCAGATAAACGAATTTATTGTGGATTCTCTAGCGCTTTATGGCAGCTCAATTGAAAAAGATCTTAACCGAGATGGGAATCCTGAAGGGTCTAGCCGGTTGTTTACTGTTATTTGGGATAAAAAAAGTAATAATGTGTGGGTAGATACTGATCAAGATCTAAAATTTAATGATGAAAAAGCTCTAACCGATTATGATGTAAGACCAGAGTTTGGTGTCTTTGGAAAAGATGACCCTGATACTGATGTGAGAGAATCAATTGCGTTTGCATTGCAGATAATTAAAGAAAAAAATCTAGTTTCCATTAACATGGGTAAAGAAAGGCATGCTACGTTGGTTGTTGGAGCAGCTTTAGCCAATAAAGGAACTGATGGAAGATTTGATGGTGTTGCGCCAGGAGCACAGTTAATTAATATTTCAGAAGGTGGATCTGCTTATGGTCAAATCGAATCACCCATAATATCTGTAAAAAAATATGGTGCAGACGTTGTGTATTTTGAACATAGCTCAAACATAACTAGAAACTATTTATTACGAGATGGAAGGTTAGTGGCAACAGTGATTTATGGAAGACTTATCGAAAAACATCAGCCAATTATATTATCACCAACACATAACTATCCTATTTTAGGAGGTATTGATGATATTGTACTAGCAAAAGGAATAATTGGTGTAAATGGTCATGAAAGTAAAGATAATTTTTTTACCAATCATGGTGTCCGTGTAGAATATGATGACAATCTTCTTATTACTGGCGGTTATGGGCCAATGGGGAATGGTGCATTTAAACCAGATATTATCTCTCCGTCAAATTATGTGAGCACCTCGCTGGGTTTTCTTGAAGGAAGAGCAATAGCAGGATTATTCCAATTGCCTGCTGGTTACACAATAGCAGGTGGAACATCAACAGCTACCCCAACTGCAGCAGGTGCTGTGGCGTTATTGTTAAGTGCTGCAAAACAAAATAATATTAAGTATGACCCTGATATGATTAAACATGCAGTTACAAGAGGTGCTAGATGGGTTCCAAATATCTCAGCGCATAAACAAGGTAATGGAGTTATTAGTGTTGCTGGTGCTTGGGAAATTCTAAAAAAAGGAAAAAAGAAAAATAATAAAAATATTACTATTGAAGGAAAAGCATCTGTTAAACATTCTTATAGTCATTTATTACATGAGCCACATAGAGGTGAAGGTTTATATGAAAGGATGGGTTGGAAAGTTGGTGAAAATCAACAAAGGGAAATTATATTAAAACGAACTTCTGGAAAAGGTAGCGCAATGGAGTTCAATATTGAATGGGAAGGAAATGAGAATGGAACATTTTCTTCTCAATCAACAATTAAGCTTCCTTTAAATAAAGAAGTTCAGATTCCAATAAATATTCTGCCAAAATCTGCTGGAGAGCACACAGCTCACCTAACCATAACTCATTCAGATAGTAAAGATTTTGTTTATCGTATGTTATTTGCAATTGTTGCTCCAAAGGTTCTTGATTCCTCAAATAATTACAGTATTATTGATTCAGTGGCAGTCCCTAGACCTGGACTTCAAAGTTATTTTTATAAAATTCCAGAAGGTGCAGGATCTTTATCTGTTGAACTAAACTGGGGAAAGCGCAAAGTAAGTCTTGCAACTTCAAATCCTGATACAAGATCAGTTCAAGGTAAAATCTATAATAAAGATAATGGAGTATTAAAAATCATTCATAATCCCACACCAGGAGTATGGGAGATTCGATTATCTGATATAATGGATACCAGAGAATTTGATTGGCAACAAGCAAAAAAAATAGAACCAGTTAAACCAACTAAAGCTACTTTGAAGATAAAAACTTTTGCCCTATCTATTGACGAGATTAAAGGCAATAATGAAATAGCTGAAGAGAATAAGAATGTAGATTATTGGGTAACAAATCAAATGGCTAAATTTAATGGAAGTCCAGTTACTACTGCCTTTGGCACAGGGCGGAAAGAAAAAATCAATATTAAGAATAAAGAGCAAAAAGTTTTTGAAGTTAATATTGATCCAGGGTCACAAGCATTCATGGCGAAAGCCTATGGTTATGATCATACAAAAGTTGATTTAGATATTTATGTTTTTGATTGCACAGAAGAAAAATGTGAACCGGCAAAAGTTGATGCAGATCCTAAAGGTCAAGAAATAGTATATATTTCTAATCCAAAAGCAGGAAAGTGGAAAATAGTAATTGATGCATTTTCGATGGATGGTGAATCAACTTCTTTTGAGTACTTAGATGCTGTATTTAATCCAATCTATGGCACTTTAAATGTACTTGATATGCCTCAAGACCGCTTAGCTAATTCAAAATGGATCATTAAAACTTTCCCTTGGCGATCAGGAACCATACCTGAAGGCAGAATGCCATTTAAAGGATTAATGATCAAAAGTGATGTTATTAAAGATAATTTTATACCAATTGATTTTATTCAAATTGGGCAATAGTGTGGTATTTAAAAATTTGATACATATTAAAACAGATAAATTAATTTCAATTGTATTAATCTTTATTGCATTCAGTGCAACTTCCTGTGAGAGTCAATCAAAAGTTCCTTATTCAAGAACTGAAACAGTAATTGATACGATTCATGGAGTTGCTTTTGAGGATCCGTATAGATGGTTGGAAGATAGATATTCAACTGAAACACTTGATTGGATAGAAAATCAAAATATATATGCTGAAAAGATAGTTGGTAATTCAAACTTAAGGTCAGATATAGAAAAAAGACTTTTTGAATTAAATAATTATCAACCGTCAATCTCTCCAACTATCGCTGGTGAATATCAATATTTTACTTATCGGCCGAACAATGCTGAACTTCCTATTATTTTTCGACGTCAAACTCCAAAAGATAGCACTGAAAAATCATTACCAATTTATCCTTCATCAGATCATGAAGTTATTCTTGATCCAAATGGTAAAACTAAAGAAAATACTCTGCGATATTCAATTTTAGATTTTACAAGTGATGGAAACTTTATGTCTTATAGTGTAAGGGATGGTGGTGAAGATGAAATAAAAATAAAAATTTACGATTTAATTAATAAAGTTGAATTACCAGATAGCTTACCATGGTCACTTTATAACTATTCAGGAGGCTTTACTTTTGATAATACGGATGAAGGTTATTATTATGTTAAACGTTCAAGAATAGATGGACCACGAGTCATGTATCATAAACTTGGTACAGATATAAAAAATGATAAAGAAATTTTTGGCAAAGATTTTGGCCCAGAATCATTCATAAGTGCAAATTATATAAATGATGGTGAAAGTATGATTTTTGGTGTTCAGCATGGATGGGCTCGCTCGGAAATTTATTTTAAAGATTTAAAAAATGATCGTGATATAGTTACAATAATAAAAGATGTTGATGCAAGATTTTATTCAAAATTTCTAGATGGAAAACTTTATGTTAGAACAAATTATGGCGCTGATAAAAATCGTTTATTAGCGATTGATATAAACAATCCTTCAATTTCAAATTGGCAAGAGGTCATTCCTGAGTCAGATCACGTTATGGAGAACTTTAGCCTAATAAATAACAAGTTTTATGTAACCTATCTAGTAAATGGAAGTAATGAAATAAGAGTATTTACAAAATCAGGTGATTTTTTAGAAAATATCTCACTTCCTAAGTTTAGCAATGCTTCAATTAGTAAAGCTGAAGGTTCCTTGTTATTAAAAATATCTTCTTTCTTAAAACCTGTAAAAACTTATATCTATGATGAAATAAGTAAAAAACGAACTTTAAGTTATGAGCAAAAAATAAATTGGGATCCAAATGATTTTATTGTCAAACAGGTTTGGAGAAAATCAAAAGATGGCACTGATCTGCCTATGTGGATTATGCATCATAAAGACACTGAACTTAATGGAAATAATCCCACCTGGCTCAGTGGTTATGGTGGGTTTTATGTTGCGATTAAACCAAGTTTTAATAGAAATGCTGCTATGTGGATCGAAAGAGGGGGAATCTTTGCTGTAGCTACATTAAGAGGTGGAAGTGAATACGGTGAGTTGTGGCATAAAAATGGGATGTTATTGAATAAGCAAAATGTTTTTGATGATTTTATAGCAGCTGCTGAATGGTTAATTGATAATCAATATACTAATCCAGATCAACTTGGTATTCAAGGAGGAAGCAATGGGGGGCTTTTAGTTGGTGCTGCCTTTACTCAAAGACCAGAGCTTTATGGTGCAGTTCTTTGTGGATTCCCAGATATAGATATATTACGTTTTCCTTGGTATGTAAATAATAATAATGCGCCAGCATTATTGGAGTACGGGAATTCAAAAATTTATGAGCATTTCTTGGCAATTAAAGAATATTCGCCATATCAAAATATTAAGAAGAATACACCTTATCCATCAATTATGATATTTACTGGAGCTTTAGATACACGTGTTCCGCCTCTTGCAGCTAGAAAGAGCGTTGCCAGATTACAAGCTTCTTCAAATTCTGGTAATCCAATAATATTAAGATATCATCAAAAAGCAGGTCATGCTGCTGGACGAGGATTAAGTTTCAGTCAAGGTATTAAGGATAGAGCAATGGAGTTTACATTTATGGCACAGGAATTAGGGTTAACAAAATAATAAAAAGGATAGATTATGAAAAAATTATTAATTACTACTATTTTAATTGGACTTTTATTTGCTGAAGAAAAAGCAGATAGTTTAGGAAACAATCTTCCTTTAGAACCTACTCGTACAATTTCATTTACAACAGATGAAGGAACATGGATGTCACTAGACGTCTCACCTGATGGAAAAACAATTATTTTTGATTTAGTTGGTGATATTTATTTGATACCGTTTCGTGGTGGTGAAGCCCAACAAATTACTTCAGGTATAGCCTTTGATTCTCAACCTGTTTTTTCACCTAATGGAGAAATGATGTCATTTATAAGTGATAGAGGTGGCTCTGAAAATTTATGGGTTGCAAATATTGATGGAAGTAATCCAAAGCAACTTACAAAATCAAATGATGGTCAGTTTGCATCTCCAATATTTTCAAATGATGGCAATTATGTCTATGTATCTCAAACCTCTTGGTCTAAAAGAACGTTTGAAATTTGGATGTATCATATAAATGGCGGTTCGGGTATTCAAGTAACAAAATCTAAAGCAACACCCACAACACCTGGTAATTTGTGGAAGAATACGTTAGGTCCTGTAATATCACCCGATAATAAATTTCTATACTATGCAACTAAAAGAGGTGGATTTAGCTACAATATGAGTTTTCCTGCATGGCAGATTGAAAGACGTGATATGGTTACGGGAAAGGAAGATATAATCACTCGAGCAGAGGGAAGTGGTATAAGGCCAATTATATCACCAGATGGAAATCAATTAGTTTATGGTACAAGATATAAGACTCATACAGGATTGAGGATTAGAGATCTAGATAAAGGAACGGATACATGGCTTGTTTATCCAATTGTAAGAGATGATCAAGAATCACGCTCGACACGAGATCTTCTACCAACCTACGACTTTACACCAAATGGCAATGAAGTAGTATTCACAAAAGATGGGAAATTTCATCGAATTAACATCAAAACGAAGAAGGTTAAGATTATTGAATTTTCTGCTAAGGTAAACATCGGCGTTGGTCCTGAATTAGCAACCCCATATGAAATTGAAGATGATAAAGTAACATCAAGAATTATAATGGATCCAGTGATCTCACCAAATGGGAAACAAATAGCATTTTCTACTTTGACTCATCTTTATGTTGCTGATAGTGAAACAGGAGAACACAAACGAATAACTAAAAGTAAACTAGGTGAATTTTATCCATCCTGGTCTCCAGATAGTAGATCTTTAGTTTATGTTACTTGGGAAGCAAGTGGTGGTCATATTTGGAAGGTAAAAGTTGATGGCAGAAGTTCGCCTAAAAAGCTAACCAAGACCACTGCATTCTATTCAAATCCAATATTTACTCCCGATGGAAAGACAATTATTGCACTTCGTGGATCAGCCATTGATCGATTAAGAACCCAAGCTGAATTTGGTGGACCAACGGTACCAATGGATTTGATCTCTCTAAGTGCTAATGGTGGAAAAATAACATTGATTATGCCATCACGTGGATTAGGTAAACCTTTCTTTACAAATGATCCTAATAGGGTTTATTTGAACGGATATAGCTTAACGGCATTGGGAAGAGGAAATGGTGTCATCTCTGTTAGGTTAGATGGAACAGATCGTCGTGAACATCTTGCAGTAAAAGGTAAAGGGTTTTATGGGAGTAGTGGGCCTGTTAATGCACGTGATGTTAGATTTAATCCAGATCGTACAATGGCTTTAGCCGGGGTAAATAATCAACTGTATATCACCCCAATTCCAAAAGTAGGAGGAACTGCGCCAGTGGTTGATGTGAATAGCCCTACGATTCCAGTAAAAAAATTAACTGATGTTGGAGCAGATTATTTTGATTGGGCAGATAATGGAAATACAATTACCTGGTCAATAGGTTCAACTTTCTACAGATTACCTGTCGACTCTATTTCTTTTGAATCAAATAAAGATGATTCCACAAATACAGATATTCTTGCAAATAAAGCTATGGCTACTAAGATAGCTGTTATTACAGAATTTGCTAAACCAAAAGGAATGGTAGCACTAAAAGGTGCGAAAATAATTACAATGGATGGTGATGAAGTGATAAGAAATGGTATCATTCTTATTAAAGAAAATCGTATATATAAAGTGGGTGATACCCAATCCATAATGATTCCAAAAGAAGCGAAAGTAATTAATGTAAATGGAAAGACGATCATTCCTGGTCTTGTTGAAACACATGCGCATTATTTTGGTATAAAAAAGGGTTTATTAGATCGTCAGAATTGGACATTCATAGCAAATGTGGCATGGGGAGTTACAACTGGTTTAGATGTTCAAACATCTACCAATGATCCTTTTGCCTATCAAGATCTTGTAGATGCGGGTCAAATGATTGGGCCAAGAGCTTTTTCTACTGGTCCGGGAATTTTTTCACAAAATAATTTTCAAAGTAAGGAAGAAGCTATTGGTTTAATGAAGCGATATCGCGATCATTATCGTACCAGAAATTTAAAATCTTATATAGCAGGGAATAGAAAACAAAGAAACTATATTGTACAAGCTGCACATGAATTAGGCATGATGCCGACTACAGAAGGAGCACTTGATTTAAAATTAGATTTAACTCATGCAATTGATGCTTTTCATGGTAATGAACATAACTTTCCTGTTACACCTTTATATAAAGATGTAATAGAGTTAGTTGCACAATCAGGAATGACATATACTCCTACTTTACTAGTGACATATGGCGGTCCCTGGGCTGAAAATTATTATTATGCAACTGAAGAAGTACATGATGATCCAAAAGTAAAAAGATTTGTTCCAGATAATATTATTCAATCAAAAACTCGTAGGGTCCCATGGTTTAGAAAAGATGAATACGCTTTTACTGAAATAGCAGCAGATGCTGCAAAAATTATTAAGGCTGGTGGTTTAGTAGGAGTGGGTGGTCATGGGCAGTTGAATGGTCTTGGTTACCATTGGGAACTTTGGTCACTTCACAGTGGAGGAATGACGGAAATGGAAGCTTTAAGAGCAGCTACTATAAATGGGGCTAAAATAATTGGTGTTAGTAACGATGTTGGTTCGATTGAATATGGAAAATTAGCTGATCTTGTTATTTTGGATAAAGACCCTTTAGTAAATATTCGGAATACAAACTCGATAAAATATGTAATGAAAAATGGAGTTTTGTATGAAGGAGATACTATGAATGAAGTTTGGCCAAATTCAAAAGAGCTTGATGATCAGTGGTGGTGGAAAGATGGACCAGAAGAATAGATAAGTTAATAATGAAAGGTTATTATATTTTTATCTACTTGAAGAACGACTATTTCTTTTGACCCTTTTATTCTTCTGTCGACGTCTTCTTCTACTTTTTTGATTACTGTTACTATTGCGTTTACCAGTACCTGTATCTTTTTCAATTTGAATTGAAATACCAGCAAACTTCTTACCTTTAAAACTTTTGATTAGTTTCTCTTCATACTCTTTTTCAATCTCAAAAAATGAAAATGTTTTCATGATCTCAATATTACCAATAACTGCATTACTAGATCGTAAGCATTCATTGATTAAACCCATAAGTCGTCCAGGATTCATTTTACTTTGAAATCCTATATTTATATAATAACCAGATAGTGAAGTAAGGCTACGATCATTTCGATTAGGGTTATCACGTCTCTTTTTCCCTCGATTTTTTGAATTGCTAGATATGTTGATATCTCTAGCATTTTTATAATAAGATAAGTACCGATTAAATTCTGTTGAAACAAAATGTTTAATTAACTCATCTCTTTCAAGCCATTCTAGTTTTTTATAAATATCAGGCATGAATTGAGCTATTTGTTGCTCATCTACATCTACATTCTCAACTTTATCGATTAGACTTAACAGACGTGTTTTACAAATGTCCATACCAGTGGGGACATCTTTGCATGAAAAAGAGATTTTTGTTCGCTTTTCAATTTCACGAATTTTGCGCATTTCTCTAGTATGAAGAATAGCTATAGAAATTCCTTTTTTGCCAGCTCGACCTGTACGTCCACTGCGATGAACATAAATCTCAAAATCATCTGGAAGATTAAAATTGATAATATGTGATAGATTATCAACATCGAGACCACGCGCAGCCACATCAGTTGCAACTAGAAGTTGTAGCTGACGTTTACGAAAACGACCCATAACTTCATCTCTTTCAGCCTGTGAAAGGTCTCCATTGAGTGTATCGGCATTATAACCATCATTCATTAACTTATTAGCTATATCTTTAGTTTCTCTACGCGTCCTGCAAAATACGATACCATAAATATTTGGGTTAATATCAGCAATACGTTTTACTACCTCATATCGATCCTTAGCATTAACCATATAGTATATGTGTTCTACATTCTCAGCAGTAATATTCATTTGTGCTGCAGCAATTTTTTCAGGATTACTCATATATGATTCAGTAATAGCTATAACTTTTTTTGACATAGTTGCCGAAAAGAGTAAAGTTTGCTTTTCTTTAGGAGTATGTGACAAGATCATTTCTAGGTCATCTTTAAAACCCATAGTGAGCATCTCATCTGCCTCATCTAATATGATACGAGTAATTCGACTAATATTAAGTTTTTTTCTTTTAATTAGATCTTTAGTTCTTCCTGGAGTACCAATAACAATTTGAGCACCTTTATTTAACGATCTAATTTGAGTTTTTATGTCGCTTCCACCATAAACAGCTAAAATATTTATTCCAGCAACAAACTTTGAATACTTTGCAAGATCTTTTGCAATTTGAATGCATAGCTCCCTTGTTGGACAAAGGACTAATGTTTGCGTATCATTATATTTTAAATCTGTTAAGTGGATGGATGGGAGTCCAAATGCTGCTGTTTTACCTGTACCCGTCTGTGCTGTTGCAATTAAATCTTGATTAGAGTTCATTAAATGAGGAATAGTCTTAGCCTGAATAGGTGTTGGTGTTTTAAAACCCATCTCAGAAATTGCTTTTAGAATATTGGAGTTTAGTTGTGTTTCTTTAAAATTATTCATTTTTTACTTATATTGAATATATAATCTATAATTTATCTCAAGCAGCCCGCGAACTTACTTCTATATTTTATAAAACTAACCTAGCTATTTATTTAATAATATATGTGAGTTACATTTGATTATAATATTATTAAAGGTTAAATGAGTTATTTTAAAAAAATCCGTAAAAAAAGAATATTATTATCATTTATTCTTCTAATGCCTATTTTATTGTTGTCAATAATTTTATTTTTGATAACGAAAGGTCATATAGTAGTGATACCCAAATGGTAAAGATACTTTTAAAAATTTTATATGGTTAAAGCTTTATTAATTATTACTACTTTATCAATGATGTTAGCCTCGGGCATCTTTTTAGGTAAGTTTTATATGACTCAATTAGCAAATTCGGCTAACTACTATTTTCTTACTTTATGCTTAGTTTGTACAATAGTTGGCGTCGTTGCTTGGAGGTTAACTTTTAAACGTTCTTAAGCCAAAGGAGTAAAATATGAAAACCAAGATTCTTTTAATTTGTTCACTCTTATTAATTAGTTGTGGATCTAAGCAAAAAGTTGAATATCTTCAAACAGATGAGCATGCAGCTCTAGGTCGACCATTTTCTGAGGCTGTTAAAGTCGGAAATATGTTATATCTTTCTGGTAAGATAGGTAATATACCAGGTGAGGGTGTTGTACCAGGTGGAATAGAGCCTGAAACACGTCAGACAATGATGAATATCAAAGAGGTCCTTGAACGTTATGGCTCATCTTTAGATGAAGTTGTTAAATGTCTTTGCATGTTAGAGGATATTAATGACTGGGCTGCAATGAGTGCCGAATATATAAAATTTTTTCCAAATCATAAGCCAGCTCGATCAACTTTTGCTGGAAGCGGGTTAGCAGCTGGTGCTAAAGTTGAGATTGAATGTATGGCAACCGTAGAATAAGGATTGAGTAATGAATAAAAATATAACTCGAAGAGATTGGTTAAATAAAAGTGCTACTATTTTAGGTAGCTCGTTCGTTGGTGCAGTAGCTGGGTTCAACCCAATTTTAGGCCGTACAAAAGTATCAACATCGGTAAATAATCCTGTTCGAATGATGTTTAATGAAAATCCTTATGGTCCTTCACAAGTTGCAAGAAAAGCAATGAGAAAAGCATTCTCAGAATCAAATCTATATTCAATGCGTTATGCTAAAGCTGAGTTTAAAACTCTTATGGCAAAATTAAATGGAGTGACCCCAGAACATATTGCCGTTGGATTCGGTTCTGGAGAAATTCTTAAAAAAGCAGCATTAATGAATGGTATTGATAAAGGAGAGTTACTTTCTCCTTCGCTTACATTTGAGACAATCAATCGATTTGCTAAAACAATGAAGTCTAATGTTAAACGAATACCAATGAATAAGAATATTGGTATTGATCTAGACCGCACTGCTGAAAATATTAGTAAACGTACTAAACTTATTTATCTTTGCAATCCAAATAATCCAACTGGATCTATTATGGAGACAGATCAATTAGAATCTTTTTGTAAAACATTGTCAAAGAAGTCTATTGTATTTGTAGATGAAGCGTATCATGAATATGTCATGCATCCAAATTATCGATCAATGATTGAATTAGTTAAGGAAGGACATAATATTCTTGTCTCAAGAACAGCTTCTAAAGTTCATGGTCTGGCTGGTTTGAGAGTAGGATTTGCTATTACCACACCTGAGATTGCAAAACGTCTAGAATCTTATCTTACTGACTCATTGAATATTATTGGTTTACGTGCTGCAATTGCATCTTATAAAGATAAGAGATTTCAGGATTATAGTATTGATCAGAATAATAGAGCAAAAACAATTATTACGAATCATTTAGATAGAAAAGGGATAGAGTATTTAGACTCACAAACAAACTTTATTTTTATTAAAACAGGCATGGATATAAATGATTTTCAGCCTGCAATGGAGAAAAATGGTGTGTTTGTTGGTAGGCCATTTCCACCTTATAATAAATGGTGTCGATTAAGTATGGCTAAACCAGAAGAAATGGAAATCTTTAATCAAGGAATGGATAGGGTATTAGGATGAAAAAATTACTTTTGTTATTTATTTTTACTTCGCTTCAAGCTCAACCTAGCTATGATAAATTGCAAGATTTATTTGTTGAATGGAGGATATTTGAAAATCCACCCTTATTAAATGGAGCACCTGATTATACAAAAAAACAATTTAAAAAAAGGAAAGGACCCTTTAAAAAACTTCAAAAAAAACTAAATAATATTGATACGACTAATTGGTCAAAGTCAAAACAGGTTGATTGGCAAATCATTGAAGCAGAAATGAACGGTTATGATTTTAATCAACGAATTTTAAAGTCATGGGAAAGAGATCCAGCATTTTACCAAACTATTTGGATGTATCAGAGTGATGTACCTGCACATGAAGGTCCTGTCAATCATGCATTATTGGAGTACTGGCAGTATAGCTTTCCACTAAATGTAAGTTCAAAAGAAAAGTTGTATAGTGAGTTAGATTTAATTCCAGCTTTCTTAAAACAAGCAGAAAAAAATCTAACAGGTAATGCAAGAGACCTTTGGATTGCAGGTATAAATAATATTAGAGACCAAGGAGATAACCTTGAAACTATAAAAAAAGCTCTAAATACATTTCATGATAAAAATAAAGATGAAAAACTTTTTAAAGCTTTACAAAATGCTAAAGTTGCAAATAGTAATTTTATTGATTGGTTAGAATCTCAATCATCAAAGAAGAATGGTCCATCTGGAATTGGGAAAGATAATTACACATGGTATCAAAAAAATGTACATCTTGTCCCTATAACATGGGAGGAAGAAGTTCAATTACTTCAAAGAGAACTTGATAGGGCTTGGTCATCATTAAAACTAGAAGAAGAGAGAAATAAAAAATTACCACCAATGAAATCTGCTGATACTCCTGAGGAATTTGCAGCGCTTACAGAAAATGCAGTAAAGAAAATGATGAAATTTTTATCAGATAATGATATCATGTATATAAAAGACAATATGGAGCCAGCTCTTAGAGAGCACATGGGGAACTATGTTCCTAAAGAAAATAGGAATTTTTTCTCAATTGGACTTCACTATGATCCTTTACCACTTTATTCTCACTTTTATCATTGGTTTGACTTAGCTGAAGTACGTGATAATCCGCATAAAAATCCAATTAGAAGAGGGCCTCAACTTTATAATATGTATGACTCAAAAAGTGAAGGGATTGCGACAGCGGTTGAAGAAATGTTTATGCATGCTGGACTTTATGAAGACAGCCCAAGATCAAGAGAAATAGTTTGGATAATGTTAGCTCAAAGAGCGGCTAGAGGACTTGGTTCATTGTATGCTCATGCAAATATGATGACAATGGCAGAAGCTGGTCAAGTGCATGTTAAGTGGACTCCTAGAGGCTGGATGGAGCGTGAACCTCATTTGCTACAATTCGAGCAACATCTTTATCTTAGACAGCCTGGATATGGAACATGTTATATAACAGGAAAATATTTAATTGAAAATCTTATGACAGAATATGCTGAAAAATTAGAATCAGAGGGAAAAACATTTACCCTAAAAGATTTTTTAGATATTTTTAATAATGCTGGAAATATACCGGTAGAATTAATACGTCAAGAAATGGTAGAGGATTAAAGCCGTGAAAAAGATATTAATTTGCTTATCCACATTTTTAATTGCTCAAGAACAATATGATGTCGATTGGGAGACAGTAGCAAAAATAAGAGAAGAAGGCTTTCAACGCTCAGAAATAACAAACACATTATCATACATGACGGATGTGATCGGAGCAAGATTAACAAACTCTGAAGATATGAGGCGTGCCCAGGATTGGGTGGTGAAAGAAATGAAACGGATTGGTCTTAGGAATATAGAGATTGAACCGTTTATGGATTATGGATATAGTTGGGATAATGAATATTTTTCAATTCATATGATTGAGCCAGATTATCAAACAATGGTTGGTTACCCAATTGCGCATACACCCGGAATAAATGGTCGTCAGAAATTGACTGTTCTGCGCACTCAAATTAAAACTAAAGCTGATTTAGATAAATATAGAGGTAAACTTCGTGGCAAAGCTGTTTTAGCAACACCACCTCCAAAAATAGATCAAGAAAGATATCGAAATGGAACACCTCGATACACTCCTGAACAGTTGAAAGAAATATCTCAGAAACCTTTTCCTAAGCCACCTAGAGGTCCAAGAGCTCCACAAAA
>CEVW01012601.1_pt1 | contig 18291 bp, 30 predicted proteins | sample 427061 | NCBI WGS metagenome assembly CEVW01 (sample SAMEA2623774, study PRJEB7988) | marine metagenome | biome: marine biome (ENVO:00000447); feature: surface water layer (ENVO:00002042); material: "saline water (ENVO:00002010), including plankton (ENVO:xxxxxxxx)" | depth 5 m
CCAGTCAAAGAAGAAGGGCTGCGGATGGCTGGTCAAGTAACTGGCGATGATGGCCCACTGGCAATTGCTGTGAAAAATCTCTCCAAACTATTCGGCCGATAAATGGATAAATTCCCAGAAGTGCTTATTGCATTTCATGGGTTCAGTAGCCATCGGTGCTCTTGCCGCTTTAATCGGAGTTCTGTCAGGCGCCAAGCTGACAGCAGCTTTCAAGTTCGGCAAGTTAGATGAACGACTTCTGCTTATCGAAGGTGCCATCCCTGAGCTGATTAGCAGGGCGGAAGTGCAAGATGCCTTCCAGCAGGTAGCTCAAGTAGAGGCGCAGCGGATGCAGCAGCAACAGCAGCAGGCTGCAATGCAGACTCGTCAACAAGTTGCTTTCAGTGAGCGGACATCTGATACAGGCGCTATGAACAAAAAGATCAATGATCAGCTTGCTGTGCTTAGCGCACGCATGAAGCAGATCAATGATCAGTTTGGTCTTGAAGATTCCTGAGCCTAGATATCGCAGTAACCGTCATCGTCGTCATACAGCTCTCGAGGTGAGAGCTTGACGATTCTGCGGCCGGAAGGATCGCACACCTGGGTGTCGATCCCGTCGTGCTTGGTGAATGTCTTGCCGTCTGGACCAGTGAAACGGTCGTCATCACCCCAGCCGTTGCGCTGGTATTCCATCAAAAAGATGAGGCAGCAGCCAGCGTGAGCCAAGTGGCTAAAGCCGGTTTCTGGATCTTTGTTTTCGCCGCCCCACCAGGCGAACAAGTGACGGCAGAGCGCTGAGAAATAGCGTGCCCAGTTAGTTCCACGGCACCAATTGTTGGCTTCGTATTTATCAGCCCCGTAAGCAAGAACGTCTGCGATCTCTCCAACTGCTGTGAAGGGAATGAGGTCGAAGCGTGTCTTAGCCAAAGCTAATTTGCTATTAGAACTAGGATAGATGCGCTAGGCAACAAAGGTGGATGGATAAGAGATATTCAGGGATGCGCTTTTACGATGGCGCCAAGGTGAGCACAAAGAGAAAGGATCAAGCCGATAGGCTCGTGCGCAGTTACATCACTAACATCAATAGGGCTCGACGAGCTTCAGAGAACTACGGAGGTAGTACTGGCGGTAAGCAGAATACCGACCAGTTTCGTTATTCAGCTGGATTAGGAGTTCTCAAACAGCGGCAATCCAAGCTCAAGGAAGTCGGAAGCGTCTTTAAGCAGGAAGGCATTGGCCGTTTCGGTGCTCGCAAGGAATCCTTCATTGCTAAGCAGTTTGATCCAGAGGCTCGCGACAAGCTCATCGCTAGGCAGAAAGGCATCGAGCAAGATGAGACTACTCAGGAGAGCACTTCTTAAGAGCAGCCTTTTCAGTGTGATAAGCGCCATCTTCGGCCAGGTGAATGGCGTCGTGAACCCACGGGACAATCCATACGTGTACTGGAAAGCAATGCTCAAAGTTTGAGGGCTGTGAGCAGCTAACGATCACGGTGCTGAAGAACGCTTGTAAGAAGCTATAGATCCAGTAGAGATCGCTCATTCATCTGGAAGATATGCCTCAACGTAACGCTTAGAAACTGGTGTGACAGCGAGATCTGTCTTCTTCTGAATCATTCGGACCAAGTCTGTTGCGCTGTACTCTTTGACGGAGAACAATGCTGCTCGTCCAGCATTCCATCGCTCGTCTCTTTCGGTAGGGTCCCACCAGCGCGTGACTCTGAATGGTGTTTCCCTGAGTGATCTGTAGTCAGGCAGCGATTGATGGAAGCAGTGGAGAGAATCAGCCAAGCAAATGATATTGTCATAGATGTCTTGAGTTAGACCAGAGCGCTGGTTGAGAACATCTGGCAAGGCGTCGTCCCAGATCAGCCAGGAGTCATAAACGATTGAACGGAATGTGTAGAAGACCTCTCCCTCAGGGGTGACGAATTCATCCAGTTCTTCCTGAGAAAAAGGTAGCTGCATCAATCGTGATAGTTGTATTTCTTTTTCAGCCCAATTTCGTAGGCCTTTTCCCACTCATTCTGACCGCTGTTCTCGTTAAATATGACTGGGCCAGTTGGGAAGAATGCGTTATGGAAGCGTGAGACCCTGGCGTGAAAGATCTGAGGATCAGTAGGCGGGAGGTAAACCACTGCTGACCAGCTAGATGGATTGATCTGTCGGAACGTCTCCAGCTCGTCATCGAAGTAGCAAGGCCGCAGTCTTCTGAAAGGAATGCAAACCGGGTACTCCCACATCCAGGGGAGTTTGGTAAGGCTTTCGTTGTGCGAAATCCACAGCAATGCCTGGTCGATGCGCCCTTTGCGGTACTCCCGCAGTGCCTTGTTGGCTAATCGCCTGGTCCACTGTGCGCCATGCGCCGGTGCAATGAAGGCGCGCTTTTCTCCCGGTAACTCCCACTCGCGTGCAAGGACTGTGTCCAGGTCGAGCTTGTCTCGATCAAAAAATTTGGCGGCATTGACCAAGCGATTGATCTCCTTGTTTGACCAAGGATCGAAGTCAATGGCGCCCATCACTGACCTGGCAGCTTCGACAAGTCGTGGCGGCGGGGCCAGGTGGACACGATGCTCAGCGGCCATGTTGCTGCTGCACTGGGTTGTATAAGTGCGGGGGCAATACCGGGAGGCTGAAGAGCAGCGTCGTGAAAACTCCCAAAAGGCCGCCGACTGCAATAGCAGCCAGCAGTTCGTTGTGTGCGTTGTCTCTCAACCGGTCAACTCCTCCATTAAGGCTTTAAGTGCAGAAGCCGGGTTATCGCGTGGGATCCTCATGACACCAAGGCCAGAGTTGTCCACTCGCATGACCAGCCCGCACTGGTTGACGTTTGAGTTTTTGATTGCATCAACAACTTCCTTGAGTTGTGATTGCAAGTCCTTAGCCCCGTCCTGGACTGCTAGGTCATAATCGCCCTGGACTTCCTTTTGGGTTAAGTATTCGCTCTTGCGTGCCCCTTTATGGAGTCGCATGCAGAGAACACCGGGGCCATACTTTTCGTACTCCCGGTCAAACTTTTGGAGTAGGTCAGCCAGAACGACTTCGCACGCCAGCAGGTTGTATTGGATGGCAGCCTCGCGATCTGCCTTGGTCGATCCTTCCTTGAGTTCAGGGAAGAACTTGTTGACCATTTCGAGTCGGGATGGTCTGTTAGGCATATTCATTGGGCATGAATTCGTCAAATCGTTTGATCAAGCTGTCGATCATGAGCTCGCAAAGCTTGCCCATTCCTCGAAGCTCGTCGTAGCGGTCGTCCTCGAGCAGCGAGTCATTGAACTTGCTGAGTTCGCCGTAAGCGGCGATCAGCATGGTCGCTAAATCCTCGCGGTCAATTACATCTTTCTCGTACGAGCTGATGTCGATCAGCTCGCCAATAAGATCGTCGATGGTGTCTAGGTCGGAATGGGTCATATCAAGGAGCGAGTAAAGCTTTCTGATGACGATGCTGTTGATACCAGGTCCAGATCTCTGGCACCCAGCGATGAACTTCTAATTCAATGCCCTGCATGACTTGTCGGATTTCAAGTTGAGCATCTGACTTAGCTCGTACATCTAAAAGGTGTAGCCAGAAACGAAGTGAACCTGTGACCAGGCCATGTTGAAGGTATCCAGTTGCGAGTACTGACCGCGCGTGTTCTTCAGATGCTCCTTGCTGGCGCAAGCGGTCATAGTCGATGGCTGATGACAGGCACATTGCAAGTTGCTCTTCTGCCTGATCTTTGGTCCATTCGTATTTCTTTCCCTGGCGATCTGTGTAGTGACCAGGTTTACGGACGTAGAAAACGTCTTCGGGAGGTATCTCGCGGTTAGCAACTTTGCTAATGCGCTTCCCTGTATAACGCATTGATTGGTAATCAAATGTGCAGCCAACTCGATGAGTTCGGAGCTGCATCATTGTGTTGTGATCAGCCTGGATCATCAGGCTCAGGCTCGGGTGCTCCAGTGGTCCCCAATGCCCGCGATTGCCTTTAAGCAGGCGCTCAACAACGATCCTGCCAGCCTCGTCCTCGGCCAGTTCAGTTTTAGGGAAGGGCTGCTCGCTGTAGTCCGCATGCAGGGCCAGGTAGGCCAGCCGCTGCGGCATCTCCGTTGCCGTGACTGTGGTCACGCTTAATGGCATTGGTCCCGGCATCTCCACGTGATGAGTGCGACTACCCGGAACGTAGAGACCAAGCGGGCATTCTGCCCGCCTTGTCGCACTTACGTTTTATGTTGAGACTGTTAGAGGAATGTTAATCCAGTCCTTCAATCTCGCCTTTGTACTTGTCGAAGAGTTCTTTGATACTGCCCAACTTTGGAGGATTAAATGCAAAACTCTTCATCAATTCACGAGCGTCATCACCTTGTTCGCTCATCGTGGCGTTTGCATCTGCTTCTAAGTGCGGGACAAACTTTGTTTGATACCAGTTATTTAAATCGTCGCCACCTCTAATAGCACCCATGTTTGCATCACTGGTCCTCCGAAAAGCATCCTCAAGCCGAGGCATCTGGTTCTCTGGCCTGTCGAGCCTTGTCTCCTCAAAGCGCCGCTGGTCTTGCTTTACCTCGTCGGGACGTTCGGTATTCGACTCGACAGGCGGGGGAGGGGTTGGTGTTGAGTTTTCTTCCTGGGGTTTCTGTGCCTGGTAACCACGCACGTAGTCGTACATCTGGCGAAGGTCATCTTCGCTGTCTGGCTTCTTGATGCCCAAGTGGTTAGCAACTTTCGCCCAGGTTTCACGGTTACGCCAGTTGCCTCCCTGCGATTTATAGGAACGCGGCATGCCCTTCTTTTTGCCGCCGTACTTGTCGTACACAATCATGGCGATTTGGTCGTTGTAGTCCTTCGACGTCCTGCCACCGTAAGCGGCGTAGTCAATGCCACCTGCGTTTCTATGTCGCCTATCCGCACCGCCAGTAGCCTTGTTGCCCCTCGTCATGTCGGGGCTTCGGACGTAGCCTCCGTACACCTGTTCCATCAGAGCATTGCGCTCTTTTTCGGTTAGGGCAAAACTAGACACTCGTCTTTCTCAGGCTTTGTTTTAATTCTAAGAATCAGCTTTAGTCGAGATCTTCAATCTCGTCTTTGTATTTGTTGAACACATCCTGAACACTGCCCAGCTTGGGCGGTTCAAACAGAAACTTGCTGAGGAAGTAGCGGCTGTCATCGCCAATTTCGTGCATCGTGGCGTTGGCGTCAGCCTCTAGGTGTGGGACGAACTTGGTTGCATACCATTCGTTTAGGTCATCGCCACCACGGATGGCGCCCATATTGGCGTCGTCGTCGTACATGCCAGGAGAATCTTGGTAAGCATCCTCCAGGCGAGGCATCAAGTTTTCAGGTTTATCAAGCCTGGTGTCTTCGAATTCCTGCTGGGCCTCTTTAACTGGATCAGGCCTGTCGTCATTATTCTCTTGGGGTTTGTCTTCTTTGAGGTAGCCCCGCAGCTTGTCCAAAGCTTTTCGAGTGCCGCCGCCCATTTTGGACTTGCCTTTGATGCTGTCGGCGTAATCCAGCACCATTTGTGCCGCCTCTGCTTTCGACCTGTCGTATTTTCCAGTACCTTTGCCGAACATTTCGCGGACATCAAGCGCGCTGAATCGGTCTGTAGGAGGCTTTTTGTCGGAGCCTGCACCATATGCCTTGCGGTCGTATTCTTCTATGTAATTAGCAAACGACACAATTCAGCTACGGCTATTTAGTCGATTCTAAGAATCAAAACCTTGCTCCTTTGCAGCAGCTTTGATTAGATCCTCGATCTGAACTGGCTTATCTGAGTTAAGGCGGAAATCAATCCACAGCTTGTTTGCTTTCTGCAGTTTCTCAAATCGCTTTGGATCGCGTTCAAGAGTTGTCTCCAGAAATAGCTGGGTCTCATGCTGCAGCTTGTTGCTGCTGAACTCCAGGTCAATCTTCTGCATGTGCCGATTGACGTGATAGTGGGGAACGCCTTTGGCTCTCCAGTGCAGCGGATTGCAGCAGTGGTTGTTGCCACAGATCGGCTTGATCGGAAGCCTGCCGACGTCACCCCAGGTAAACCAAAACGCAATTCGTGGTGCTGAATACTGCCTAGCACTGCCCCAGAAGCGAGGCATTGCAAAGTAAGTGCTGTTGGATTTGGAGTGCGTGTTGCCGTGCCAGTTCCAGCATTCATCGGGGTCGCCGATCTCCACAAACGACCAGAACTCCAGGAACCTCCGCCTGTATGTCCGGTGAATTTTATGTACGTCGAGGCTGAGCCTTCCTTCAGTCAGCGCGCTAATGCATCGAACACAGGCATGACTGTCTGTGTAGCGAGGGATGCGTCCATCCCTTGAGCCGAGAGAGTGCTCGTGAAATGGACAAAAAGGCCCACCCTCGATCTCGCTGTGGAGGTCTGGAGGAATGGGCCACTGAGCCATGACTATATCTATTTCATGGCAATGTATCGAGACTTACGCAGTCTGTTCTTTAACTGCTTCATCTACCAGGCGGCGCAGTCTCATGACGTGGTGCAGTCGTGGAGACTTGTACTCATTCCAAAGAACCATGGCGTAGTTGATGGCGTGGCCGCGAGAGTCTCGCTTGACCACAAGTTCAACAACCTCGCCAATACGTCGATTGCGTACAATCTTTGCCACCTTCTTGAAGTCGGGGTGTTCCTTGCTGATGCAATGATCGGCAAAGTGTTTCTCCTCGATTACCTGGTCACCGACAACCAGTTTTTTGACGTTGCGCTTGTGAAGGCTCATTCGACGTTCAGCGGGAAACCTTTGGGTGGTACAAACTCGCCGCCGTGAATCTTCAGCTGTTCAGCGTCAGAGCGAAGACGAACTTGTGAAACAGGCCAATCCTCTGAGCGAGTGCTTCCTTCCAGAGTCACCGTGACAAGGCCACGGTTCCATCCAGTCGCGGTAGCTGCAGACGTCACGAAACCAGCCTGGCCAGTGACCTTGTGGATGATTCGATGACCGATCTTTAGCTGAAGCATCTACGCCGAGTCTTGCGCCATGCAAGACACGGTAGGGAGCTCAGGTCAAGAGACAACCACTACGAAATGACTGTGATTGTTCCGTTCATATTCGCGTGCGCAGTGCACTGGTAATACAGAGTGCCAGGAGCATCCATCCGAACTTCCCAGGTCAGCGTGCCATTGCTGACTGCGTTATTTGTGACGCCATCGCTGTAAGCCGTGCCACTTGTTCCTTGGGTGCTTTGGATCTGGAACGGATGAGCGTTCATGCTGTTTGTGAACTTGTAGGTATGCCCGCGCATCACGTAGATCGTTGGGTCAGTCTCAGTGCCTGCAAAGCCAGGTCCGGCAAAGACGTAGTGGTTAGTGCCGTCTGCGGTGAGAGTCCACTCAAGGATGTTGGCTTTCGCGTCAAGCGCCGTCTGCTGTGCTGTTGAAACGGGTTTGTCTGCGTCGGATGTGTTGTCAATGTTGGAGATAGCGGTTGCGTCGGCCTTGCCTGCTAGCCCAGTATTCAGCGCGGTAGTTGTCGCCTTTGCATCTAGCGCTGTTTGCTGAGCTGTTGAGACAGGCTTGTCGGCATCAGACGTGTTGTTGACGTTGTCGAGGTTGATGTCCCCCAGCGTGACGACGCCGGTCTGTCCGTCAATGGAGTCGACTCCGGCAGAGCCCGAACTGCTTACCGGGGCTGGATTCGTAGTAATTGATTTGATATCACCCAGGGGCAGGTCGTAGTAGAACTTCTGCGTACGTGGGTCGAATACAACTGGCAGCTTTGGTGTACCCACGACAGAGCTATCAAATAAAACTCATTCTAAAAATTTAATCCTCTTCTTCCATAGGATTGATTGGACCGCTCATTGGAATTCGCTCGACAGATACACCGGCCTCGATGAACATGCTCCGAGCAAGATCGAATGAATCTTGCCAGCGCTGGGGCTCAACATAGTCCGGCACGATCACCTTGTTGATACCCGCTTGTATCAGCATCGATGCGCAGCGGCTGCATGTCATCAGTGGCCAGACGTACATCGTCGCGCCCAGCAAAGACACGCCGTTCTGTGCTGCATAAGCAACGCAATTCATTTCAGCGTGAACTGTCATCTCTAGTCTCGTATCTCTATTTTTGAGACGCGCGTCAGAGTCAGTTACCCCTGCTGGTAAGCCGTTGTAGCCCTGGGCAAGAATGCGACGGTTGCGCACAGCAACTGCGCCAACCTTGGTTGACGGGTCCTTCGACCAGCCTGCGAAATGACTGGCGATTACAAGGAACCGTTGGTCCCAATGCTTGGGCGCTTTTGGAGCCTTGAGAGTGTTCATTTCTTAGGATGTTTTATGTACTCAGTGGCGCTAATGAATGCTTGAAGTCAGCGCCATATTGGGTGTTGCTGCCTGTGGTGCGCTGTGGCGCATGGCTTTCGCTCAGGGCAGCATGAAGAAGGGCATGGAGTCCATACTTCGAGAGGTGCAGCTACTACGCGCCGAGGTCACGAAAGATATTCGCTCACTCGAAGAAGTTCAGCATGACCACGAAGCTCGGCTGCGGATGTTAGAGAGAACAGGCTCCAGCCGATCACGGCCCAAATAATCAGGAACTCGGCAAAGAAGTATTGACAGATAAAAGTTGCTAGGCCCCAGATGAATCCCAGGGTCATGGCTGTTTCAACGATGAAGGCGTGGACGAAATTTCTGAATCGTTGTGCGACATCAGGGCCTGTTCGGCGATCAGGAATCTGTTTGTGTCGTCGATGCATAGCCGGTTACGAGTTGATAGTTCTTCCTTGCTGATGCCCCAGCGATCAAGCGCCCTGCCGATCAGCTTGACCAGGGGGCTATCACGTTCATCGTTTCGGAGGATCGACTCACACTCACTGAGCAGGTGACAGGTCGGTTCAGGCGCGGACCTAAGCGCCATGATCAGGATTTGGCGTTGCATCAGTTAGCTCCAGATCCAACGGACAGTTCCTCTTCCACCTGACCAGGTCGCCAGCCGCTGTTCCAGATCTCCATGCACTTGGAGTTGAGCTCGTACTTGCTCATGTTCCATTGGCGGAGGCAGGCAGAGAGGTCAGCCTTTAGGTCTGCCGCTCCGGGGAAGCCGCTGTAGCGGACAAAGAGCCGTCCAGCTGTGGTCAGAGCATGCTCGTCAGGCGTCTCCTGCTTGAGCAGTCCGTCTATGAGCTCTCGGTCCTGCTGGTAAAGCGGATGACTAATAGTCGTGTCTGACACTGGGATCTGGCGGAATAGGGACAGGTTAGACGCTCCGTCTGACGTGTCAGGCGATTTGTACGAAACTCCACATTGCCACCCGCGTCACTGTCCAAAATAGACACGTCACTGTCACTTGCATTGCAGCGCAAGGGATCTCAAGGTGTGACGTGGCGTGCCCTGATTCCTATAACCTCTGTGGGGATTTTCTCCCCCCTTCTTGGTTTAAGGCCCAACCAAGAAAAAACCTGTTCGGTATGCAGTCTAGAAGATAAATCAGACAGCGAGAGAGGGGATTTTCGGGCCATAAGGCCGGTCTTTTTTCCGACAGAGGTTATAGCGATCGCGTCACCTGGATCACTGTTGACAAGACTCACTGCAGGGGAATGGGTTTGACAGTGACGTGCCCCCTCATCAGCAGTGATGTGCCAATAAAAAAGCCACTCCCTGACTGGGAATGGCATGAGTATCGCTTGAGACTCGTCTCTCAGTTCCAGTCTCGAGACAGTGTTCGGGCGTTCGAATCGAATGCTGGGTCGTCGGTGAGCCACATGTTCATGATCCGGTTGTTCTTGCGAACACGCTTGCGATAGAAGCCACGACGCTTCAGCAGGTCAGAGATTTGCCGAGTCATAACCCGTTCATCCTTGTGGGGGATCTCCAGCCAGTCGAAGATGTCGACCATCAGCCAGTACTTGCGCAGGCCGATGTCCTGGAAATTGTGCTCGCCAGAGATGCGTTCCTGGAATTTGGTGAGGACGACATGCTCTAGCGGTGAGTCCTGCTGGAAGTTCTCCATGTAGTCACTCATGTGACTGAGCTCGTAGCTGGAGAAGGTGTGGACCGGATTGTCCAGATAAGCCTTGTAAGCAGCAGCCCAGATGGAATCGCGATCTTGCTTCAGACGGTCCAGGTCGATGATCTTGATGTTGGGGTCGTCCTTGCTGGCCACCTTGCCGTCGACAACGATGGGCATGAAGCGACGGTTGCCAGTTGGGTCAACCAGGAACTCGTCCGAGTTGGTCGCACCAGCAAGAACGAAGGAGCGACGGAAGTCCCGTTCGTTTTCGTATTTCTTGGCGGAGCGGTCGGTGCCGACAGAGACAAGGTTTTTAAATTCCTCGACGTACTGCCGCTTGAAGTAGCGGTCGCACTCATCCAGGACAACGATCCACCCGCAGTGAAGGACGTGCGGACGGTCCTTGATGTAGTTAATCCCCTGCTGGACAGTGCTGACCCAGGGGTAATAGCCAGGAGCCTCAGGTGATGGAGGTGTTAGGTACTGCAGGAAGGTGGACTTGCCAACGTTCTGACCGCCAAGAAGGATTGGCATCCAGTCATGGACAGAGCCTGGCTCGAGGACGCGAGCAACGGCTCCGATCAGGAAGCGCTTCATGATCACGTCGCAGAGGCGCTGGCCACCAGGCATCCGCAGGTCGGTCATGGTGTCTTCCTTCACGCCGAGCAGTTCAGTAGCAAGGGTGTCGAAGTAGCTGCAGGGCTCAACATTTGCCGCGCAGTTCTCGAGGTACGCCCGCACTGGGTGGTAGGCATGCTCCCTGCCAACGATCAAGGCGGTGTCGTAGGTGAGTGTCTTTGGAAAGACCTGACCAGCCCCGGCTGAAATTCGCACGTAAGACGTTGACACGTCGTCGACTGGAATCGGCTTTTCAACCGGGCCGTATTCCAATGACTGGCTCATGGAGTTGAGCCGTAGTCCTGGGTAGAGGTTCTGCAGCCGGGTCTTGATCTCGACGACCAGCTGAGCATCGGCATTGGCTCGCTGCCTGCCGTGGTTCCTGATCCGTGGGATATCAAAGTTTTCGTCTTCAGGGACAGGAGTTCCGGCTTCCGGTGGGTCCTCGAATTCCTCGTCGTAAAGCTCAGGTTCTTCCGTAGGGGGGCGCTCCACCCTCGCGACTTGGGTCCAGGGCCTGGCTTCATCGAAGAGGCTCTGGGTATTGCCGGAGTCTTGTCGGGTCATCCCGGCGAAGTCTTGATCCGGATCGCCTAAGAAGTCTTCCCAGTCGTATCCGACAGCTGATCCGTAGTGATTGGTGTTGGCACCGGTGCCGTTGGAGCGGATCTCTGGTGGGAGTTTGTCCCGCCAATCGGGATCTTCCTCGTTGGCCATAAAGAACAAGGTGGCCAGACTTGATCCGGCAAAGCCGTAGAAGAATCGCTCGGTTGTCTGGCGGCGGTTCTTGCCTTTGCCGTGGTGGCCACGGGATGCCCAGTCGGACCAGTGGGGGAACAGACGGTCTCCACCGGAGCGAGCGGCGGAAGTAATACGTGTGAAACGTTCGCGGTCACCGTCTCTGGTTGGTTCGAGCACGTTCTCGAGAACGAAGATCGCCTGCTCGAAGGTGTTCTCGTCGTAGCTATCGGTTCTGATCGACTCCCGCCGGTGAAGATTGCGGGCTTCTTCCTCGGCGTCGTCGAGGATCGACTCAGGCAGAACAGCGTCTGGATCCCATATAAAGTGTTGAGCCTTGTCGTTCCCATAGAACAGACGGCAGGCATCAGAGCAGGCTCGGTCACTGCCCAGAGCCTTGATTAAGAGTGTCACGACACCCTTAAAGACGTCTGGATTGGTGATTCTGTGGGGCAAGCGGAAGACGACGCGGTAGCGGTCTCCCTTCTCTCCATGACTTGCTGTTGTGTATCCCCAGCAGGCGGAAGCGCACAGTGGATGCTGCTTGAACTCCTCGATCGTCAAGCCGTAGTCAATGTCAACCACAGCGAGATCGGCGAAATCAAAGGCGCTGCTTGACCTGTGGTCGTTCACCATGCGCACACCTATGAATGCGCCCCCGTTACCTACGTGATGCTTGAGCTCCTCGAGAGGGCCAACGACCTCCTTCCAGTTGCGTGAGTACTCCGGCTGAAAGGGCTCCGGCTTGTTCCTAATGGTCGGGTGGACCATGAAGGTGATGGTCGTTTTGACTGCTGTCACTCGCTCTGCATGACTGGGCACGCAACATTGTGGCAAGGATTCGGATTCCTGCAGGCGCCAGAGCTCTGCCAGCACTACTCCTAGCGGTCAAGTTGCTAGCGGTAGCGGACGTTTGGCCATGGCCTGTTACACAAAACAGTGAGCAGCGATACATATGGTGAGATTTGTTTGCAATTTTATCTTTATTTTGGTATCGCGAGATCGCCTGCGCTGCAAGGCTTTACACTCCAGTGTGTCGTGATACAGTCCGTGCCGAGGCGTTCACAACCAGTGATATGTCGCCCAGCCATTCCCATACAGGGAATAAGCACTACTGTTCGAGCTGTCTGAACTAGCGATCAACAGCTCCTTTTTCGCGCATCCATCCCCTCACGTTCAATCGCTTTACGTCGTCATGAGTTCCGGTTCTCCAGAAGAGAAGTCGTCCCGACAGAAAGATCGGTTTGTCCAATCACTTAAACAAGCGCTGATAGCCAATAAGTATTCACAGCGAGAACTGTGCGAAGCGCTTGGCATCACGATTGGCACGCTGACGAAATACCTGCGTGGGTCGGTGGATCCGGCCAAGGTCGGCGTGGCCATCATGCGAAAGCTGGCTCGTGAACTTGGTTTAACGACCAATACGTTGATGGATTACTTCGAGTCGGGGGAGTACCGCTCGGCGCTGAGCATCGACGACGTGGCCTCATGGATCCGGTCCGAGGCTGGCCAGCAAGATCTACCTGTACTACTCAGTGCGCTGCAGGACACCACTGCATCAGCGGTTAGCGCTATCCAGCCTTCGACAGATCTCAAGAAGCCGGCTTGGCCTGGTTATACAGACCTAGAGGCCGAAGAGTGGTGCACAAATATCCACGACTGCCTGAAGCATCTTGCAGCAAAGCAAGGCAAGAGTCTTCGAGGTGTCTGGCCGGCGGTCGAGGCAAAGCTGATCGGACTCGAACTCACTACCGAGGAGATTGATTTCGCCTGGGAGCTCGCCGTTGCGGGTGAGGTTGTGACCGGCAAGCAGCTAACAGAAGCTCGCAGCGTGTTCGAAGGTCGCTTTGACGAGCCATGCCCGCTGACGATCGCACTGAAGCAGTTTGGCGAACTCGATGGCTACAAGCCTCTGACCAAGTGCATCGAGATCTGCAGCCTGGGGGCAGTCAGTAGCAGCGAAGCCTGTGCGGCTTAGAACGCTCTTTCTTTAACAAAGCCAAGACGAGCATCACGCTCGTCTTTTTCTTTGTCGTTTCGCAGTTTCGAAGCGATCTTATTGACCTGCTCCATGATCTTGATCGTGTCCTCGACACTGCTGCCCTGGGGCATGCGTGAGTCGATGATGTTGTAGGTCTCAAAGAACAAGTCAGCTGCTTCTTTGACTTCTTTGGGGCTGAGTGGATCCATTTTCATGAAGCTGCATCCTCCTTTTCGAGTTGCTCAAGGTGTTCGAGCTCTTTGAGCTCTTCATAGCGACGAACTTTCTGCAGCCATTTCGTTTGAAATCGACTGAGCTCGTCGCCATGAAGGATGAAGCTTTGGTCAATCTCTGGAGTTGAGACGAGGATCTGAGCGCAGTGAACCTCCAGTCCCAACGTCTCTTGAACAGCCAGGGCGTAGGCACCGAGCTGCGTCCCACATTTGTTGAGTTTGCTCCAGCCAGTGAAGTTGCTCCTGTCTTGTTTGGTAGGGAAGTATCGACAATACGGTTGATTCGAAGTTTTAAAGTCTGCAAGGATGACGACGCCGTTTCTAACGCCGACTAGATCTGGGCAGCCACAGAAGTGATACTTGTGTGACCAGACTCTAGAGATGCCGTCTTTGCCTGTGCAGAAATTCCACTCTGGACGCAGTGGTTTTTCTGACCAGACGAAGTAGTCGTATCTATCAAGGTGCTGGCTCAAGCCGCGCCAGAATGGCAGATACTCATCAGGCAAGTTGATAGGCAGGCCGCGTATGTAGTCTTCGCAGGCCTGGTGAATAGCTGTGCCTCGAGCAGCAGCTTTTTCTTTGCCGCCAGGGTTCTTGGCATTCCAGTTACTGAGCATCTTCTTGGCATGCTCAGAAGCCGTCTTGCCAAGGATTGTGGTGACAGATGGGTATGCTTTTCCAGGAATGTCAGTCGTGTAGTGACGAGCACCATCGATTTCAAATCGAGTTGGCTCGGTCATCAATAAAGAACATTTCTCGGAATGTAACGATTAACCAACGCACTGGTACGCAAAAAAATACCTGGTCCGATTTAGACCAGGTACTGTTGCCGCGTTTGGTGTTCAGTTTTCTTAGCGATCGTCCCAATGCCCGATTCCAGGGTTGGCATCAACGATCGTCCTCGATGGGGCCCTTGTATCTGGGATAGGCACAGAAGGAAGCAGGGGGTAAAGGGGTAAACCTGCCGCCAGTATTCGCGTACTGTCATCCACCGCTTGAGCCGAGCAGTGGCTGTGCTTCACCTGGGAGAAAACGTAGTGGAGTGTGTTTGCCTCCGAACGCCTTGGCTTCCAAAGCGTATGCGGAGTCATGCGTTACCGCTCAAAGTCTTTCGTTTCTCTCAGGGATCGAGCTCTGAAGGTGAATTATCTGGTCGATCCCAGGGATCATTCACGTTTGCCATTACGTCAGAGAGGATGTCCTTTGCTTCTTGCTCTGAGCGGTAGGCACTGAGTTCTTCTAGGAGTTGCCTGGCTAGAAGCGTTGCTCCTTTCATGAGCTCCTCGAGGTCAACGTCTTGACCGCCCAGACGCTCGGCAAGTACTGGCCCGACAACAGCTACATATGCTTGGACAAAAGCATCAGGGATATAGCCATTGAGAGATGCACCACCGTTGGTGAATCCGTCGAGAAGTTCACTGATATTTCGCAGCTGCTCAACAGCCTGCTGCTGATAGATCACCATCTGCCGAAGCTGAATGTTGGTGTTCTTGACTTCAGTGAGAATGTTCTTGCTGCTCTCGAACAGAGTCAGGTTCTGGTCGAATGTCATGAAGGACTTGCCCGTCAAATGCTTTGACGAGAGACAGCGACGACTGAGTCAGATCGTCCAGCTTCCCCCAGGCTGCGTTTACTGGTTCGTATCCGTGCTCGTCTAGTAAAGCCCTGACGTCGCCTTTGGTTTGGGCTGACTGCAGTGCACTGATAAGCATGGACAGATCAGATCTCAATGAGGAAGCATGGTCTCACGCCGTCCTCAATGTATCGAGCGTTTTTTATCTTTAGCCCTTTAGCGAGCAGGCCAACGATGAAGGAGTTCTCCAGCACACAAGTGTGGCTGCCTGCCGAGCAGTAATCACACGGAATGACATAGGTAGTCCCCATGCTGGTGATCACCTTGAACAAAGCAACTTGATCGAGGGTTTCAGTTGAGGTGAGTGATCTGCCAAGCATGAAGTGTCGTTAGGTTGTTAAATATGCGCTTAAAGAATGCCTGAACACCCGGAGGCACTAGGGGTTAATTCTTTGGAGCCCACTATTGGAGAGCAATTCAGATTTGAAGAGTTCAAACGTGGTCTCGAAAAAATGGACGACGTTCAAGAGCTGAGGGAGATTGCCACGCTGTTAGCGAGACAAGCTCTCATATTGCAGCCGGCAAGCATCAGGTATCTGGCGAAAGAAGCTGCTCAGAACTTGACGTCGGCTTCAAGTAGGGACTGGTCTTCAGTGGCTTCGGAAATGAGGGAGCACCTGCTGGACCAAGGTAAGGAGTGATGTTCCTCGAAAACTTGGGTCAACTTTAGGCTCAACAGCCCTCTTGCTGGCCTGGAGCAAAAGCAATCCCAGTTGTTTTTACAACTACGTTTTGTTTCAATTCCTGTGGGAAGTCTTGACAAGGTTGCCCTGCTGCACTCTGGAGTTGGTGAATGACCTCGACTCCTTCCGGTTTCACGAAGCGCTTTAGCTCGTCCTTGAATTGGATGACACCGTCGTAGTAACGGGTCCTGCAGGCTGTCTCCATCTTGCAGTTGTTGCACAAGAACCCGTAGCAGGGCTTGTCTGATCCGCCTTCAACTTTGATGTTGTTGAAGTGCATCTGGGTTTCGAGGAAGTCGCAGAAGTTCGCTTGCCTGTGGAACAGCAGCCTTGTGCAGCGATACAAGGCATCACCCATGGTCAAGCCATAGGTTTCTGCGAAGGACTTCAAGACGGCCTTGCACTCGGGGCTCATCTTGACCTGGACTCGCTCTGTTCTGCCTGACATGGTCCTAGAGCGATTTGTAAGCCACACTACATCGCACAAAAAACGCTCCCCCTAGGAGGAGCGCTTGTAGTGCTTGGTCAGGGTTTCCTGTTACCAGTCTTCACCAACGCCTGCTGTGGCGAGCTCTTTGTCAGCCCCAAGTTCATCACGCTTGGTGGGAGGGAGGCCTTCGATCTTGGCTTCAGCGGGCTTGCCGGCGAAAGGGTCTGCCCCTTCGTACAGAGCGGGGAGCCAGACACCGTCCTTGGCAGCCTTCCACTTCTCCTCGAAAGCAGCAGTGGGCTTCTTGAGGGTAGGTGTCACGGTCCAGGTGGTCTCGGTGCCTTCGCCTTTGCGCTTCACGGTGACAGTGAAGTTGGCCACGCCGGACTCCATGAAGAAGTAGTCCTCCATGTCCAGGATGGCTTCGATCTGCTCGCGCACCTTCTTCTGGGTGACGGTGACGCAGACAAAGTCCTTGCGGTCAGGGAAATAGTTGACGAAGGACATGAAGAACTTGGGCCGGTCCTTGGCCTTGCCTTCAGCTTCAAGCTTCTCGAGCTCAGAGCCTTTGGCGTTCTTGGCTGCCCAGGTCAGTCCGATGTCTACCTCGTACTCCTTGGGGTACTTAGGGAACCGTCGAATACGGCCTTCCATGGTGAAGTACTGGTATCCAGTGACCACATGACCGGAGTCGAAGACACCGCACGGGCGGAAGGAGATGGTGTCCCCATCTGCCAGATGCTTGTTGCCAAACTCCCAATACTTGGGGTTGGGCTGGGATTTAGTGCCACCGGATTCTCCTGAGGCAGGCTTGTAGTCGGGAGGGAAGAAACCCATCACTTACTCCAGTCGAAAGGCATGTCGTTGTTGGAGGACTCGAAGTCCTCTTGGTCGTACCCAGTGGCACTGGTGCCCTGGGCGGGGTTAGGCGCTGTGGCCTTGCCCTTGCTGTGCACACGCACAGAGCGGCACTTGATCTCCATGTATGGATTGCCATCACGGTTGGCCTTCTGTTCGAGGCAGCCGTGGGCGGAGACCAGTGAGCCTTTCGGTGCTCCGACCAGCTTGTCCATGGAGAATCCATAGCCGCGCAGTCGGAACCAGTCGGTCAGCTCTTCGCCGTCGTTGTACCGATTAACGGCAACAGATCGGGCGGCTGACTTCTGTGTGTCAGAGACCTTTGCTTCTTTGCTGAGGCGTCCAACGACGATGACTTCATTGACGAACTGGTCGTCATGGGCATCGCAGAACATCTGTCCGTAAAGGACAGTTGCGTTGGTGGGGTCGTTGAGGATGAGATCCCCGGAGATGATCAGGCGATCACCGTTCTTCTTGGTTGCGAATAGAGTTCCTTTCTTTGTTCCATTGCTGATGCGCAGCAGAAGCTGTGCGGGCTCAGGAGAAATGGTCTCTGCGTAGCACTCCCAAACTTCCTTGCCGTAGGCGACGGAGCGTGTGGGAGCTGCAGCCAAGGCAACGGCAATAGTGCAGTAAGCCAATGGTGGAGCTGCGGAACCACCAGAACGTATCCAGTTAGCAAGATGTGGCAATCAAATCGCCTGAAGCGGCATAGTCGCTTAACCATTCAGGGATCGAAGGTATCTTTTCCTTTACTTGTGGCATCACAAGAATGACGACGTCTGCTTTATCCGTCTGGATCCGAAGTGGGCCACCGTCGAATGAAGAGAGAACGACGGAGTCACTGGTGCTGGATAGGCCTTTAAGGGCTCTCTCGACGTACCAGGACTCGTAGCGCCCAGCTGTGGTGCTCACGCTAGGGGTGGTGCCCCAACGCTCCAGGCACGTAGATATAGCGCCTGCCAGCGGAGGAAAGTCACTAATACTCTTGTTGACGATGGTCTCCCGTTGCTCGTTCGTCGACTTGCGGAACGTGGTGACCAGGGCGTTGTTGCCCTCGATGCGGAGCTCTCGATCTGCTGTCTTGATGCCCCGGCAGAACTTGATCAGATCTGGATCAGGGAGGAGCCTGATCGTCTCCTCTGCTGTGCCTGCAGGGTCATATGCCAGACAAGCGATGTTGCCTCTGTCTGTTGA
>CEVW01063611.1_pt1 | contig 18247 bp, 16 predicted proteins | sample 427061 | NCBI WGS metagenome assembly CEVW01 (sample SAMEA2623774, study PRJEB7988) | marine metagenome | biome: marine biome (ENVO:00000447); feature: surface water layer (ENVO:00002042); material: "saline water (ENVO:00002010), including plankton (ENVO:xxxxxxxx)" | depth 5 m
GTGACGTTTACGTCAGAGGATGTACAAGATCTTGAGGTTAGAGTAATTAATGTAGTTGGTGAGGTTGTATACACTGAGAACTTAGATCAATTCGTAGGTGAGTACACTAAGTTAATTGATTTAGCTACTTACACTAAAGGAGTTTACTTCTTAGAAATCACAACTAATAATGGTGTGGTTAATAAGAAATTAATTCTTCAGTAAGAAGTAAGTTAATTCTTAATATTAAGGAAGCCCGAGCGCATGTTCGGGCTTCCTTTTTTTATATTTAATATTTTTAATTAAGATTGTATAAAATACTATTTTTGCTTTTATGAAATTACATACTTCAAAGAGGTGGTATTTGCATTTAGCATATTACAGATTATTAAAAATTTCTAGATTTTTCACTAATCATCTTTTCGGTAAAAAAGAGCATAAATTTTTATTTATTCTAACTCCACCATATTGTGGGTCAACTTTATTAAATCAAATTCTATCGACTTCTAAAAATTTAAGTTGTAATAATCATCTTGGTGTTAGAGAGGGTCAATTATTACCAGAGGTAAAGGATATTATGTTTAATAATAAAGGATGGCACTCAGAGGTTAATTATCCATGGGTCATGATAAAAAATGTTTGGATGAGTTATTGGGACCAGAGAAAATCAATTTTGATGGATAAGAGTAATACTAATATTATGCGTGTTTCTGAAATAAAAAAAGTTTTTGATAATACTTATTTCTTAGCTATGGTAAGGAACCCTTATGCTCAAGCTGAAGGTATTATTAGAAGAAACGGAGCAACACCAGAATATGCTGCTCAGTTTGCATTAAAATGTTTGAGATATCAAAAAATAAATAAAGAGAATGAAAAGAATATTTTGTTTATCTCTTATGAAGAATTATGTGATAATACGCAGAGGTCTATAGAGAAGATAAAATCTTTTATTCCAGGTCTAGGTAATTTAAGGTCTGATATTGAGTTTTCAGCTCATAATTTTAAGACTGATGGTAAGATGCGAATTCAGAACTTGAATTTGGAAAAGATAACAAAGTTATCTTCTGAGCAGATAAAGGTTATTAATTCATATTTTAGTAAAGAAAAAGAACTTTTAACTTATTTTGGATATTCGATTCTTAAGTAGTTTTTTATTTAACAACTATTTTTTTAATAAGTTGATCAAGTTCTATGACATATATACCTTTTGATAAGTTTGTTGTACTAATTTTTAATTCCTGATTGAATTTTTTTGTAATTAATACTGTATTTCCTAAAAGGTTCTTTATTCTTACAATACCGTTTTTATTTGAAGATATTGTAAATGATTCATTTGTTGGATTAGGGTATATTGTAAATAAATTATTGTTATTAATACTAGTAATTGGTGTATTTATTGTATCTATTAATACTACATTGCTGCTATAATATGTTATTCCTCCTGAAATGTTTCCAATTATCATGTCTATCATGTCATCATGATTTATGTCTGCTATTGCTAGAGCTGATTTTCCCCCATCCCAAATATTACTAGCAGTACTATTTACTGAAGTGAATTGCCCGTTAATATTTCCATCAATACCTGTGAATTGATATATAGATCCACTAAAGCTCCCTACATATAGTTGGTATACACCACTGCTATCAAATAATATTGGGTTACTAAAGCCAGTGCTAATATAAGACTCATCAACATCTATTCCTCCCCAATTTGTAATAATAGTATCAAAGATTGCATTGATATTAGTTCCACTATTAGGACAGTAGTTTATAGTTCCATCTTGCTCTCCAACAATAATATCATTTAACCCATCACGATTTACATCAATTATTTGTGGTTGAGCAAATTGCCCTACATCAATGTTCTGATAGTTTGGCGCACTAATCTGGAAGTTCCCATTTCCGTCATTTATAAATAAATGTAGTTTTCCATTAGCATCACCAACGATTAGATCTTTGTTATTATCACCATTTAAATCGCCAAATGTTGGGCTTAGATTTAATGCAGGTATATTAAGGCTTGTATTTAGATTTATTGTAGAAATCCCTAACCAATCTCTGTTTATGATTTCATATTTTGGTATAGAATCATTACCAATATTTTTTAATAAAGCTAATGAAGAGATAGGATCATTATTTACACTATGATATCCGTAATTTCCAATTATTAGATCCTGTAATCCATCATTATTATAATCATAAAAAGCAGGAAATGCTGAGGTTCCAAATTCTGCCATTTTGCTTTGTAGGAAGTTAGTTTGAATAAAGTTAAAGTTGGGTAGATTATTTTGGCCTAAATTCTCATATAGCCAGCAACTCTCAAAGTTTGCCGAGTTATTTACACTATTAGTTGTAACGATTAAATCTTTTATACCATCATTAGTAACATCAACATAATATGACGCGGGGTATACGTGAATTTCGGATGCTATTGTATTATTAAAATTCTTAGGGAAAACCGAATCAACTGAAGTGATTATAGCGTTTTGATTATCTCCTCCGTTTATTAATAGATTTAGATTACTATAACTAATATCTCCAAGTATTAGATCTTTGTCGTTATCATTGTCTATGTCAATAGCTAGTAAAGTAGAACCTGCATGTTTTTGCTTTGTATTATAATTATTATTGTTAATTAATGGGCATTGACAGTTTGAACAGTTTAAAATATATGAGTTTAACCCCTCATAAAATAGTCCCCAACAACTTTCTGAAAATTCAAAAACTAATGAATCGCAATTACCGTAAAGTTCTTTTGAAAGGTTTTTATGATATTCTACAAAACCTCCTAATATAGAGAAGGTTAATATATCTAAATCTCCATCATAATCTATATCAGAAATAGCCGGAATATCAACAGGGCTAATGTATATGTTTAAAGGTGTTAATCCACCAAAATCACTTCTTAATAAAGTGTCGACTTCGCTAAAACTAAGTGACGTAGCTGAGGTGTTTTTATAAACAGCCATACCTGCAGTTGAATAAGTAAATATATCATTTTTCCCATCACAATTATAATCTACTAATATTGCCCAGTCATGAAGTTTAGGGAAATTATTTCGATATTCTGGACTATAAATAAAATTACCATTATCATTAATAAAAGGACTTAATTTATTTCCTGCTTTGTCAAACACAATAATATCCATTACTCCATCTAAATTTAAGTCAACTTCAGAGAATTGACCTGAGTTTATGCCTCCTGATAGTGCTAATTCAAATTCAATTCCATTTTCTTCAATCTTTATTGATGTGTCTCTGTTTAGAGTTGTTTGTGGGAAGACAGACTGATAAATAAAAACTAGAATGATAGTTAATAATTTTTTCACTTGTAGAAAATTTATACAAATGTAGGTTAATATTTTTACACCCAAAGAAGTTTGTTGAAATCATTTCTTGCATATTAAAGTAATAATAAGCACTAATAGTTTGAAAAAGAAAGAAATTTATTCATTTAAGAGGGTTTTGATTATTTAATAATAATTGTTTTTCATTAAACTTTCACATATAGTAATTGTATTATTTGTTGTTAAAGTTTATATTTGCCGACTTTAAAAGTCTAGATAAAAAATACAATTATGCAAAATAGAAATTTTATTAGAATTTTCGCGATTTTATTCGCAATAGTATGTTTATATCAATTGTCATTTACTTGGGTTGCTTCATCGGTAGAAGATGATGCGGTTGCGTATGCTGCAAATTATCCTGTAGAGGAGCAAGAAGCCAAGGAGAAGTTTTTTCTTGATTCAGTAAATTCAGAGAAGGTGTTTGATATTTTAATTACAGAGTATACTTATGCTGAGTGTAAGCAAAGAGAGTTAAATTTAGGGCTTGATCTAAAAGGAGGTATGAATGTAACACTTGAAGTGATGGTTATAGATGTGGTGAAAGCACTTTCTAATAATAGTAAAGACGAAGCATTTAATACTGCACTTGTAAATGCTATTACTGCTCAAAGAAATAGTCAAGATGATTTTGTAACTCTTTTTGGTATTGAATATGAGAAAGTTGCTCCATCAATAAATGCAGGTTTATCTGCAATTTTCTCAACACCTGATTTGAGAGATAAAATCAATTTTTCGTCAACTAATAAAGAGGTTATTGAAGTTTTAGCCATTGAGGTTGAAGATGCGATATCTCGTTCATTTAATATTTTAAGAAGTAGAATTGATCGATTTGGTGTAACTCAGCCGAACATTCAAAGGTTAGAAACTGCTGGTAGAATATTGGTTGAGTTACCAGGAATTAAGGATCCGGAGAGAGCAAGAAAATTATTACAATCTACAGCACAATTAGAGTTTTGGGAAACTTATGAATATAATGAAGTTTTTCAAGCATTTGAGTCAGCTAATGCCTATTTAAGAAGTGTTGAGTCTAGTATAGAAGAGGCGGAAGAAGTGATCATAGAAGATTCTGCTAAAAAAAGTTTAGTTAACGACAGTGAAGAAAAAGATGAGATTGATTCTGATGAATCTTTATTGCTGACTGATATTTTAGAAGATTCATTGTCAAATGACTCCATAGATGCAGGACTTTCTTTTGAAGAATTTGCCGCTGAAAATCCTTTGTATGGAGTTTTATATCCTAATGTAAATCAGCAAACCGGTCAGTTAAATCCTGGTCCTGTAGTAGGAGTTTGTGCTGTTAAGGATACATCTCAAATAAATACTTACTTAAATGATAAAGCAGTAAGAAAATTTTTCCCAATCGATGTTGTCTTTGCTTATACTGTTAAACCGTATGATGAAGATGGTAAATTTGTGCAGTTAGTAGCTTTAAAATCTAATAGAGGAGGTAGGGCTGCTATGGAGGGGGATGTGGTTACTGATGCAAGTGAGGCTTTTGGTCAATTTAGTTCAACTGCTGAAGTTTCAATGCAAATGAATGCAGAAGGAGCTAAGCAATGGAAAAGATTAACTGCCGATAATATTGGTAAATCAGTTGCTATAGTATTAGATGGATATGTTTATTCATACCCTACTGTACAGTCGGAGATTGCAGGAGGGAGATCATCTATTACTGGTGATTTTAGTTTAAATGAGGCAAAGGATTTAGCTAATATTCTAAAATCAGGTAAATTACCAGCTCCTGCTCGTATTATTGAAGAGGCGATTGTAGGGCCTTCACTTGGTGAGGAGGCTATTAGTTCTGGATTAACCTCATTTGTTTTTGCGCTTATTTTGGTGTTAATTTACATGATATTTTATTATAGTGGAGCAGGTTTAGTTTCTAATATTGCTCTTATTTCAAATGTGTTTTTCATTTTTGGAGTATTGTCATCATTAGGTGCTGTGCTTACTTTACCTGGAATCGCTGGTATTATATTAACAATTGGTATGTCTGTAGATGCAAATGTACTTATCTATGAGAGAATTCGTGAAGAAATGCATAATGGTAAGGGGCTTAAATTAGCAATTACTGATGGGTATAATAGTGCTTATAGTTCAATTATTGATGCTAATGTAACAACATTACTTACAGGAATTATTCTCTATACTTTTGGGACTGGTCCAATTAAAGGTTTTGCTACTACGTTAGTAATAGGTATTCTAACATCTCTTTTTGCTGCAATCTTTATAACTAGATTGGTAATATCTTTACGCTTAGCAAAAGGGAAAACTATCGCATTTTCCAACAAATTAACTCATAGGGCATTTAAGAATATAAATATAGATTTTATTGGAAAAAGAAAAAGGTTTTATGTTCTTTCTGCTATATTAATATTACTAGGAATCGGATCATTAATAACAAAAGGTCTAAATTATGGTGTTGATTTTGTAGGTGGAAGAACTTATGTTGTGAGATTTGACAAATCTGTAGATAATGAAGCTTTAAGATCTTCTCTTACAGCTGTTTTTGTTGATGCTGATGGGCTTAGTTACACTCCTCAAGTTAAAACTTTTGGCGATGATAATCAAGTAAAGATAACTACTTCATTTATGATTGAGAGTAATGAGATTGAGACTGACGCAATAGTTGAGTCAAGATTGTCAGATGGATTAGCTGCTAGTGGTTTAGAATATGAAATAATGAGTTCTCAGAAAGTAGGACCTACTATTGCAGATGATATTAAAGATGCAGCTGTATGGTCGGTAGTTTTCTCATTACTTGTGATTTTCTTATATATTTTGGTAAGATTTAGGAGGTGGCAATTTAGTCTAGGAGCTGTTTCAGCAGTGTTCCATGATGTTTTAATTGTACTATCTATTTTCTCTGTTTTATATGGAATTCTACCTTTTTCCTTGGAGATAGACCAGGCATTTATTGCTGCTATTCTTACAATCATTGGTTATTCCCTTAATGATACAGTTGTTGTTTTTGATCGTGTTAGAGAGTATTTAAATAATAATAAAAAGAAAGGTGTACATGATATTATGAATGGTGCATTAAATTCTACTCTTAGTAGAACAATTAATACATCTTTAACTACATTTTTTGTCCTTTTAATTATCTTTATATTTGGTGGTGAAGTAATTAGAGGATTTATGTTTGCGTTAATGGTTGGCGTTTTAGTAGGTACATATTCTTCATTGTTTGTAGCTTCTCCTATAATGCTAGATACTATTAAAAAGAAAAATGAAAAATCTAAAAGAAGTTAGTTAGATGGTAATTTATATTCAAAAGCCCTCTCATATTGATAGGGCTTTTTTATTTTTGTCATATGATTTTATTTATAGGAGGTCTTGAGATTTTAGTTGTATTGTTTTTTATTGTGATTTTTTTTGGATCAAAGAAGATCCCAGAACTCGCCAGAGGATTAGGGAGAGCTATGCGAGAAGTGAAAGAGGCTTCTAATGAAATAAAGAAAGAGATTCGTGATAGCGCAAAACCTTTTAACGATGATTTTGATACAAATAAATCATGATGTCTTTCATTTTTTTGTTAGCTGGTTTGGTACTTCTTTTTTTAGGTGGAGAGTTATTAGTTAGGGGCTCAGTTTCTTTAGCTTTAAAGATGAAAATATCAACATTAGTTGTTGGGATGACTATTGTCTCTTTTGCAACTTCTGCTCCTGAGTTATTTGTTAGTTTGCAGGCTGTATTTCAGGGGAGTAGTAATATTGCATTTGGTAATGTAATTGGCTCTAATATTGCAAATATCACATTGGTTCTTGGTTTAACAGCGATGATTTTTAGGGTTAAGGTTTCTAGACAAACATTAACTTTAAATTACCCAATGATGTTATTTTCTTCTGTTCTTTTAGGTATTATTTTATATTTTTTTAATGGTATTTCTGCTGTTTTTGGTTTTTTATTTGTTGCATTACTTTTGCTTTTTTCTTGGCTATTGATTTTAAATTCTCGAAAAGATTACTTAAATTCATCTACTGATAAAAGTGAAATCTTAGAAAAAAAATCAGCAGATCATCTTTTTAAGAGTCTTATATTTTTATTTGTTGGCATACTATTATTAAAATATGGAGCAGATGTTTTAGTTAATTCTACAACTGTGATTGCAAAAAATTTTGGTGTTTCTGATAGAATTATTGCTGTAACTATTGTTGCTATTGGGACGAGTGTTCCTGAACTAGCAACGTCAATTATTGCAGCGTTAAGAAAAGAAGATAATTTGGCTATTGGTAATTTAATAGGCTCAAATATTTTTAATATCATGGCGGTATTAGGTATTACTTCAATAATAAAAGAAATTCATATTATTGATTCTGCTATTTTTTCGATTGATTACTTTTGGATGATTTCTATATCATTAGTAGTTGGCCTGTTTATTTATCTTTTCTCAACCAATTATGTTTCAAGAAAAGAGGGTTTTTTGCTCTTTGTGATATATTTGTTATATATTTATAGGTCACTATATTAGTTATTTAACAATTTGTTAATAAATCATTGTTCTGTTCTTTGGAATCTGATTATTAGTTTGTGTGATTTTAGATTATATTTGTAAGCGTAATTAATTCCTAATTCAAAAATAATTTTTTATGAAAACTAAGTTAGAATATATCTGGTTAGATGGTTATTCTCCTACCCAGAATATGAGAAGTAAAACAAAAGTTGTAGAAGATTTTGATGGAACTATTGAAGGGTGTCCAGTTTGGGCTTTTGATGGTTCGTCAACTAAGCAGGCTTCTGGAGATTCTTCGGATTGCTTATTAAAGCCAGTTGCAATTTTTCCTGATCCGCAAAGGTCTAATGGTTATTTGGTGATGACTGAAGTTATGAATGCTGATGGAACTCCTCATGAGTCAAATGCAAGAGCTAGAATTCATGATGATGATAATGATTTTTGGTTTGGTTTTGAACAAGAGTATTTTATTATGGATGTTGAAACACAATTACCATTAGGTTTTCCCTTAGGAGGTTATCCAGGGCCCCAAGGGATGTATTACTGTTCTGTTGGTGGTAAAAATACGCACGGACGCGCATTTGTAGAGGAGCATGCAGATTTATGTATTGAGGCAGGTATTAATTTTGAAGGTATTAACCAAGAGGTTGCATGTGGTCAATGGGAGTTTCAGTTGTTTGCTAAAGGGGCAAAGAAGGCTGGAGATGAGCTCTGGGTTGCTCGTTATTTACTTGACAGGTTAACTGAAGACTATAATTACTATATTGAGTATCATCCAAAACCAATAAAAGGTGACTGGAATGGTTCAGGTATGCATGCTAATTTTTCTAATTCTACATTAAGAGAATGTGGTTCTCAAGAGGTGTATGAAAAAATATGCGAAGCATTTCGTCCAGTAGCTCAAGAACATATTGATGTATATGGAGCGTATAATGATCAAAGATTAACTGGTCTTCATGAGACGGCTTCAATAAATGATTTTAGTTACGGTATATCAGATAGAGGAGCTTCAATTAGAATTCCAATTATTACTGTAGAAAAGGGTTGGAAGGGCTGGCTTGAAGATAGAAGACCTGCTTCAAATGCTGACCCTTATAAGATTGCTGGAAGAATTGTAAAAACAGTTAAATCAGCATAGACTTAATATATTAACAATATAGTTGTTATAATTCAGTTTTTTAGTTTTTCATGGGTTTGTAAATTATTCCCTATTTTAGCGGCAATAATAAAAGTAATAAAATGAAAAAAATCTTAAGATTGTTAGCGATTTTTATTTTCCTTTTTGCGATTTCATCATCTGATGTTTATGCTCAAAAGAAAAGTAGAAAAATGAAAAAAGCTGATTTTGCTTTTAGTTTGGAGGAGTATTCAAAAGCAGCAGAGTTATATAAGAAAGCATATAAGAAAACTAAAAATAGAGCTGTAAAAGCTGAGATTATTTTTAAACAAGCTGAGTGTTACAGAATGTCTGGAAACATTAAGCGTGCTGAGAGTTATTACAAAAGAGCAATTAAAGCAAAATATCCTAATATTATTGTTTATTTAAGATATGCTGATGTTTTAAGAATGCAAGGTGATTATGAAGACGCAGTTATTCAATATACAAAATATATTCAATTAAATCCAGTAGATGTTAGGGGTGAAATGGGACTAAAGTCGTGTAATTTTGCTTTAAAATGGAAAGATGTTCCAACAAGATATAAAGTTGAACTAATGCCAGTTGTAAATTCTAGATTTAGTGATTATTCTCCCGCTTTTGGAAATGGTGAGTATTCAGAATTGTATTTTACTTCATCAAGAGAGGGCGGGTTAACTAATAAAACTGATGCGCGAACAGGTGAGCCATTCTCAGATGTTTGGTTCTCTAAGATAAATAAAAAGGGTGCCTGGAGTCGTCCTGTTGTTATGGAAGAGCCTATTAATACAGAAGGAAATGAAGGTTCAGTATTTCTAAATAAAAGAGGTACAGCTATGTATCTTACTCAATGCAAGGTTGAGAAGAAAAAAGATTTAGGATGTGGAATTTATGTATCTCAAAGAAAAGGTAAAATTTGGGGTGCTGCGCAATTGGTTCAAATTAAAGTTGATAGTAATACTACAGTTGGGCATCCATCTTTGAGTGCAGATGAAACTATAATGATCTTTTCTTCTGATTTATCAGGGGGTTATGGAGGTAAGGATTTATGGATGTCTGTCAAAGAAAAAAGAAATAGATGGAGTGATCCTATTAATTTAGGGCCACTAGTAAATACTCCTAGAGATGAGATGTTTCCTTTCTTAGCAGCTGATGGCGTGATTTATTTTGCTTCAAATGGTCATGTTGGAATGGGAGGTTTTGATATTTACAAAACATCACAAAATGAAAATGGGGCATATATCTTACCTGTAAATTTAAAATCACCTGTAAATTCATCAGGAGATGATTTTAGTTTTATAGTAGAAGATAGTGGTGAAAGAGGTTATTTCACTTCTAATAGGTCTGGAGGAAAGGGAGGAGATGATATTTATCAGTTTGAATTACCTCCACTTGAATTGTCAGTTCAAGGAATTGTAACAGATTCAAAAACGGGTGCTATTATGACTGGAGTAAAGGTTCAGTTAATTGGAAGTGATGGAGTCGCAAATGAAGCTGAAACAGATAATACAGGTCAGTATAAATTTAAATTAGAACCATTAACGTCATATGAAATTATAGTAAATGTTGAAGGGTATTTAACTAAGGTTGTTCGAGAGACTACTGAGGGTGTTATTTCAAATAAGAAATTTATTATTGATCTTAATGTTGATCCTATTAAGAAGGAGATTATTTTACCATTGATTAAATATGATTTTAATAAATATGATTTAAGAGAGGAATCTATAATAGATCTAGATGAATTGGCTGAAGCCTTATTGGACAATCCAAATGTTGTGATTGAATTAAAATCACATACTGATTATGTAGGTTCTACATCACAAAATATTAAACTTTCCCAAAAAAGAGCAGAGATTTGTGTAAATTACTTAATTAGTAAGGGAATTGATTCTGGGCAATTAATTGCTAAAGGAATGGGAGAGCAAGAACCATTTGTTATTGAGGAAAAAGATGGAAGGTTTAAGGTTGGAGATGTGTTAACTGAATCATATATTAGAAAAATACGATTTAAGAAGAATAAAGAAAAAGCAAATCAGTATAATAGAAGAACATCATTTAAAGTGTTAAGGGAAGATTATGTTCCCCCTATTTCTGATGAGAATAAGTAAATAACATATAATATAATAGAAAAGCGTCCTATATTAGGATGCTTTTTTTTACAAATATGGAGAAAAACAGGTATAATCAAAGAGGAGTTTCTGCAGATAAAGAAGATGTACATAATGCAATTAAAGATATAGATAAAGGATTATTTCCTTCCGCTTTCTGTAAGATTGTTCCAGATTATCTAAGTGGTGATGAGGATTACTGTCTAATAATGCATGCTGATGGTGCGGGTACTAAATCATCTTTAGCATACATGTACTGGAAAGAGACTGGTGATATCTCGGTCTGGAAAGGAATAGCTCAAGATGCACTTATTATGAATATTGATGATTTATTATGTGTAGGAGCAACAGATAATATTATGCTTTCTTCAACAATTGGAAGGAATAAAAATTTAATAAATGGGGATGTGCTTTCTGAAATTATTAATGGCACTGAAGAGCTTTTAAGAGAATATAGGAAGTATGGTATAAATATTATCTCAACTGGAGGTGAGACTGCTGATGTTGGTGACTTAGTTCGTACTATTATTGTTGATTCAACAGTTGTGTCAAGAATGAGAAAGAAGGATGTAATTGATAACGCTAACATTAAAGTTGGTGATGTAATTGTTGGTTTGTCTTCATCAGGCAAAGCAGATTATGAGGGTGAATATAATGGTGGGATTGGTAGTAATGGATTAACTTCTGCTAGACATGATGTTTTCTCAAAATATTTAGCAGAGAAATATCCTGAAAGTTTTGATTCATCAGTTCCTCCTGAATTAGTTTATTCTGGTTCAAAGAAGTTAACAGACAGGGTTGATAATACAGAGCTGAATGCTGGAAAACTAGTTCTGTCACCTACAAGAACTTATGCTCCAGTTATAAAAGCTGTTTTGGATAAATATAGAAATAAGATTAGTGGTATGGTTCATTGTAGTGGTGGTGCTCAAACTAAGGTGCTTCATTTTGTAAATAATGTACATATCATTAAAGATAATATGTTTGAATTACCTCCTTTATTTAAATTAATTCAGAAAGAATCGGGCACCGATTTTAGGGAAATGTATAGAGTATTTAATATGGGTCATAGGATGGAAATTTATGTGTCGGAAGATATTGCCTCACAGATTATTGAGATTTCAAAGTCCTTTAATGTAGATGCTCAAATTGTAGGTAGAGTTGAAGAATATGAAGGTAAGAAGTTAACTATTGATTCAGAGTTCGGAACATTTATATATTGAGATGTTAGATAAATTAAGTGCAATTAATGATAGATATAATGAGGTAGAGAAATTGATTTCTTCTCCAGACGCAATGAATGACATGAAACTTTATGTTCAGCTAAGTAAAGAGTATAAAGACTTAGAACCTATTGTTAGTGCTTATAAGATATATCGTGACTTAGTTGGGAATATTTCTGAGGCAAAAGAAATATTATCTAATTCTGATGACCCAGAGATGAAGGAAATGGCAAGAATAGAATTAGATGAAAATCTACCAAAGAAAGAAGTAATGGACGAAGAGATAAAGCTTCTTCTAATTCCTAAAGATCCTGCAGATGAAAAGAATGCTGTAATGGAAATAAGAGCAGGTACAGGAGGTGATGAAGCTAGTATTTTTGCAGGCGATTTGTATAGGATGTACGCTGCTTTTTCTTCAGCCAAAGGATGGAAAACTGAGTTGGTTGATGTTGCAGAAGGAACTTCAGGAGGTTATAAAGAGATTATTTTTAACATCAATGGAGAAGATGTTTATGGTCAATTAAAGTTTGAGAGTGGAGTTCATAGGGTACAAAGAGTTCCTCAAACAGAGACTCAAGGAAGAGTGCATACTTCAGCTGCATCTGTGATTGTTCTGCCAGAAGCTGAGGAATTTGATATTGAGTTAAATAATGCTGATATCCGGAAAGATACTTATTGCTCCTCAGGTCCTGGAGGTCAATCTGTAAATACTACTTACTCTGCAGTAAGATTGACACATGTCCCAACTGGTGTTGTTGCACAATGTCAGGATCAAAAATCACAACATAAGAATTATGATAAAGCATTAAAGGTATTGCGTTCTAGAATTTATGAAATTGAATTGCAGAAAAAATTGGAGGAGGATGCTAAGCATAGGAAAACTATGGTTTCCTCAGGAGATAGGTCAGCTAAAATTAGAACGTATAATTACCCTCAAGGGAGAGTGACTGAGCATAGGATTGGTTTAACAAAATATAACTTACAGAATGTAGTGGGTGGTGATATTCAGGAGTTTATTGATGAATTGCAAATTGCAGAGAATTCTGAGAAGTTAAAGGCTGGAACAACATCAAATGAATAAAGCACAACTTATATCTCAAATTAAACAAAAGCAGTCATTTTTATGTATTGGCTTAGATACAGATATTAATAAGATCCCAAAACATTTATTATCTCTTGATGATCCTGTATTTGAGTTTAACAAAGAAATTATTGATGCAACAAAAGATCTGTGTGTAGCTTATAAACCTAATATTGCATTTTATGAAAGTATGGGTGTAAGTGGATGGGAGTCTCTGAGAAAAACTTTAGATTATATCCCTGAAGATATTTTAGTGATTGCTGATGCAAAAAGGGGAGATATTGGAAACACATCAATGATGTATGCAAAAACATTTTTTGAGCAACTTGATTGTGACGCTGTAACTGTAGCTCCTTATATGGGTTCTGATTCTGTTATTCCTTTTTTAGAATTTAGTAATAGATGGGTGATTGTTTTGGCTTTAACTTCTAATGAAGGAGGTTTAGATTTTCAGAATATTGAAGATAAAAATGGCAAACAATTATTCAAGAATATTTTAGAGACCTCAAAGAAATGGGGTACTGATGAAAATATGATGTATGTTGTTGGAGCAACAAGAGCAAAACAGTTTTCTGAGATTAGAAAAATTATTCCAAATCATTTTATATTAGTTCCGGGTATCGGTGCCCAAGGAGGTAATATTAAGGATGTTGTAAAATATGGTATGAATGAAGAGTGTGGTTTGTTGCTTAATTCATCAAGAGGGATTATCTATGCAGGAACTGGTATTGATTTTGCTCAAAGATCAAAAGAGAAAGCTCAAGAATTACAACATGAGATGTCTGTTCTTTTATCAGAGAATGGGATTTAAAATTTTATTCTATATACAATATATCCTATCCATTCATGTATTAGGCTTTCCCATTTTTCTAATGCTTCAACTCTAGGAAAAAGTATATATTCATAGCCTGTACTTCTGTATGAAGTAGTATTATCTGTTGGAAAAGAAGTTGTGTGGATTCCATATTTTTCGAAACAATATTGGGCTCTTCTCATATGACTAGCAGACGTTATTAGTAAAAAGGAACCATTGGTAAATTCTTTTTTTAGAATTGATGCAGAGTTAAAGGCGTTTTCATTAGTATTTCTTGATTTTGTTTCAATCAAGATATCTCTATCAGGGATGTTATTTTCAAGTAAATACTGATGTAGAGCCTTAGATTCTATATATCCATTATTTATAAGCATTCCGTTACCACCAGATAGCAGAATTTTTTTGATAATTCCTTTCCGATAAAGCTGCTCTGTATACATTAATCTATCAGCATGCTTGTTAAAGTTATATGATTTTTTGATTGCATCGTAATCTGATATTCCACCTAACATTATTCCTACATCAAATGTTGTGTTTATTTTATTTCTTGGTACTTCCCAAAGTCTTGCAAATTCATCAACTATAAATCCATTTGTAAAGAAATAAAATATTAATAGCGAAGCAGTTAGCATTTTCCTTCTTTTATTTTTAAAAACCAAAGAGGCTAATAGAAGTAGAAAAACCCATGTAATAGGCTTAATTAAGAAGGCAAGAATTTTTGATAATATAAAAAACATTTTTAGAAATTCTAATTTTAAAAGTTATGCGATAAATGTAATCAATACTGTTGAAATTACAGTGTTATTCTGTGTTATAATACTTGCTCTACCTAAAAAAAAATTATAAATTGCAGCATAAATAAAATAGTGAATTGAAGATAATTAATTTTTTAAGAATATTTTTTGAGAAGAAGATTTTTGGAGTAAGCTCCTGGTGGGGAAGTATACTTGGGATTAAACCATCATTTATTCGATTATTTTTTATTTATGCCGCTTTTACTAATGCGTTAACTATTTTAATATATTTATTTATGATTTTCTTGTTAAAGTTAAGAACTCACTTTAATTCTAGAAAAAGGAAAAGTGTTTTTGATTTATAATATTTATGGACAACCTTCAGCTTATTCTTACAATTACATTATTAATCATAGAAGTTATAGCTTTTGCTTGGTTAATTATTGATATTCAGAAGTCCAAGAAGAATCAGAATAAGATAATTGAGTTAGAACATCAGATTTTAAATGTAGAAAATTCTATTATGGACCTTGAGAAGAGCATTGTATTGAAGATTGATAAATTAATTGAATTACAATCTAATGACTGAAAGAAAAATACTTGGTGTATGTGCTTGGTTTGCAGATAAGTTTGGATTAGATGTTGGTGGTATTAGGATTTTGTTTGTAGCAGCTGCTATTTTTGGATTTGGATCTCCTATAGTTATTTATTTTATCCTTTATTTAATAAAACCAAGTGGGTATTAAATGAAAGTTCTAATAACTGGTAGTAATGGTTTGTTGGGACAGAAACTTCTACATAAATTAAGAGTAGATGAACATATAATATGTATTGCTACTTCTAAAGGAGTTAATAGAGTTTCTAAGAAGAATGGATATACTTACATTGATCTAGACATAACCAATGAACAGGCTGTTACTAGAGTAATTACTGAATCTAAGCCAGATGTTGTAATTAATACAGCGGCTATGACTAATGTTGATCTTTGTGAAGATGAAAGAAAGGCTTGTGATGATCTGAATGTTCGTGCTGTACAATACTTAGCTGATTCTTGCTTAAAGATTGATGCTCATTTAATTCAAATTTCTACTGATTTTATTTTTGATGGAGAGAATGGGCCTTATACCGAAGAAGATGTACCTAATCCGCTTTCTTATTATGGATGTTCTAAATTAAAATCAGAAGAGTTATTACAGGCTCATGCTGTTAGGTGGACTATTTTAAGAACAATAATTGTTTTTGGAGTAGGAGAGAAATTAAGTAAAGGTAATATAGTTCTTTGGGCAAAAGAGGCTTTAGAAAAAGGAGATAAGCTTAATCTTATTGATGACCAATTTCGCGCACCAACTCTAGCAGAGGATTTAGCAGATATCTGTATATTAGCTGCCAAGAAAAAAGCATTTGGTGTTTTTAATGCTTCAGGAAAAGATATTATGAGTATTTACGAAATAGTAGAGAGGATTGCTCAACACTATGGCAATTCAACAGATAATTTAAATAAGATAAGCACAGCAACTCTTAATCAGAAAGCGGTAAGGCCTCCTAAAACAGGTTTTATTTTGGATAAATCTGTAAATGAATTAGGTTATAATCCACATTCTTTTGAAGAGTGTTTAACTATAATTGATCAGCAATTAAAAACAATAGATTAATAATGAAAAAACTACTTATTATATTATTTTGCTTGCCTTTGTTTTCTTTGAGTCAAACCAGTCCTAATTTATTGCGTTCTACTATTTCAAATAGTGGAAGTAGTACTAAAACAGAAAATCATTATGTACTGCAACAATCAATTGGACAAAGCAGTGCTGTAGGTTTAAAGCAAACAAGTGAGCATATTGTCAGACAAGGTTTTATTCAGCCTGCACAACTAAAGCGTATGTTGGATGCCAGTAATACTTCTAATTTATTGGTAAGTGTTTATCCAAATCCTACAACTGACAAAATAACCATTGCTTTTAGAGAGCTAGTTGCCGGTAAGGTAGCTCTCTCTATTTATGATCAGATGGGTAAACTTGTAATGGAAGAAAGTAAAGAAGGGCAAGCAGAGCTTAACTATTCTTTAGCTAACTTATCAGCAGGTAATTACTTTGTAAAAGTAAATACATCAACTAAAGAATATGTTACACAAATATCAAAACAACAATAAATCTTAAATAACCACAATAACTATGAAAAATTTTATCCTTTTAACAGGCGCACTATTTATGAGTGCATTTATTACTCAGGCACAAGAAAAATCGTGTAATATTAATTTTATAAACTTAGAGAGTGGTATTAATCTTTCTCAATTTGATTTTTCTGCTGATGAAATAACTGCATTTAAAAATGGGAGTTTTTCACCTTCTCAACATCAAGCTTTGTCGCTTGGATTTAATTTAAAGGGAGATTTATATCTTGTATTAGAGTCAGCTTACGATAAGTATCAAGTAATAGGAAAATCTATTGATATGAGTAGTTCTCATCTTTCTTATGATTTAAATTATGTGTCAGCTAGTGCAGGTTTAGAATATAGTTTTCCAGTACAAGATAAAGTAAGCTTATTAGCAAGTGGAGGAGTGACTTACAAATATTTTATGTCTGGTTTTCAAAATATAGGTTCATCTTCTTATGATTTAGTAGATTCTGATTTTGAAGCTAATGGCTACAGTGTTGGTGCAGGTATATTATATCAAATGACTGATGCGACAGGCATTTATTTAAAGTATGATTCGAGTAATACATATAACATGAAAGATGCTAATGATAGCTATAAACTAACTTCTTATGTTTACAGTATTGGGATGCGTTTCAATTTAGCTAACTAATCAAAAGGATTTTAAAAATTAAAATTATGAAAAAGATATATTTAACACTACTAAGTTGTTTTATTGCTATTGTAACAATAGCACAAACACCAGGCTTTAGTTACCAAGCGGTAATTCTAAATCCTAATGTTCAAAGTTTACCAGGAAATGATGTAGAACAAGGCTTACTGTCTGAGAGTGATATTGCTATTCGTTTTACTATTGAAAATGAGCTTGGTACTGAGTACCAAGAAACACACACTACTAAAACAGATGCTTATGGTATGGTTAGCTTAATTGTAGGTCAAGGAATAGCTACTATTGGTAACTTTATAGATGTAGCTTGGGTAGGTTCAGAGAAGTACTTAAAAGTAGAGATTGATTTTACTGCAAGTGGAGCAAGTTATGAAGGCTTAGACAGACAAGCTTTGACTTACTTACCACAGCCAGTGAGTAATGAAACTATGGCAATAATTAATCAGATTAAAGCTGATATTATCAATAATAATAATAATAATGATTTACAAAATGAAGTAATACGAGCAACAGCTGCTGAACAAGTAATTTCTGATGCATTAGATGCAGAA
>CEVW01015690.1_pt1 | contig 17922 bp, 7 predicted proteins | sample 427061 | NCBI WGS metagenome assembly CEVW01 (sample SAMEA2623774, study PRJEB7988) | marine metagenome | biome: marine biome (ENVO:00000447); feature: surface water layer (ENVO:00002042); material: "saline water (ENVO:00002010), including plankton (ENVO:xxxxxxxx)" | depth 5 m
TAATATGAATTGGCTATCTTTAATTTTATCCCACATCCAAGGGAAATACCTGCGACACTATCTCGCTGGTATAAACTGGCTATTCCCGATCGTAGAAATAGAAAATCTTTAAATGCTAGTTCAGAACCAAGATTAATGCTTTCAGTATTATCATTAGGGTGAAGGGCATCGGCAGCAATCAATATACTTAGCTTGTTGGGTAGGTCTTTTTTATAGGCCAATCCAAAACGAAAGATAAGTGGTAGCTCATAAGAATCCGTTGCAAAATTTGCATTTATATTGATCGGATCAGACTCAAGGCCTGGATCAACCTCTGTTTGCAGCAACATATCACGCCCTTCCATTTGCATTTTTGTTCCATAGTTTGAGATGCTCATTCCCATGGTCAGGCCAGGAATTTGAGTATCGTATAAAGTCCCAAGATCAAGCGCGAAGCCATTGGCCTTGGAATTATATATGCTCTCACGAATTATCTTTGCAGATATCCCAAAAGAGAATCTATCAGTTAAAGACCTTGAAAAGGTCAACTGCCCCATAATGGATCCTGCATTGAATTTTTCTCCAGTCCCTTCTGGATCACGGGTAGTTGTTACTTCCATTTCCCCCATATGCATTGCACTTATTGCTGCACCAATAGTCCCAAAAGGTGTTTTAAAAGACCCTCCTATGAAATCCAGATCAACATCCAATATCCAATCCTGGTGATCTAGTAGAATTCCATTTTTCTTATTTGAAGATAATCCTGCTGGGTTCCAATATAGCGCGGTTGCATCATTTGAAACTGCCGAATAAGCCCCTCCCATTCCAAGAGCCCTTGCACCGATTCCTATTTTCAGGAACTGCGCAGCAGTTGTCCCAGTCTTCGAAACAGTCTGTGACATCAATGGAAAGCAAAACGCTGATAAAACTGCAATGGCCAGATATCGTTTCATTTTATTACCGCAAATTTTCCTAGGTGTGGTTTGAAATCATATACGCCTTGCCCCATAGGCTCCACATGATAGAAATAAACTCCGTATGAGATATCCAGATTGTCTTTTGTTAACATATTCCATTCAAGAGACCCATCATCCAAACTCGTGTTATGAACAAGCGTATTTACAAGTTCACCTGAGAGAGTAAATATTTGGATCTTACACTGCGGTGGCAGATGATTAAAATGAATGGATCGAGGGCCTCTCCCGTCTGCATATGGATTTTGTCCTTCCCAACTTGCTGCTACTATATAAGGATTTGGCACGACCTTGATCTTGTTAGATGAGTTGGTCAATAATCTCTGGTCAAAGGAAGCACCTTTTGAAATAAATTGATAGACATCTAAACTTGAAAAGGGTTTGCTTGTATAAAGAGATAATGTGTCACCATATTTTGGTGCGTGAAGATTGGGAATATTATCATGCCCAGGAGTCACATTCCAGGTAACAAACGAAGTATCACCTACACTTTCCATTAAAATAATACGGTCAGAGTAAGAAAAGTGGCCCGGCCTTGCGAGCTCAAGTTTCAATGCATATTCTGAACCAAAGGGAGAGACAGAAAACCCAAAGTCTGACCATGATCCCACTACGGTATCCAAAATGTTAAAGTAATCAAACTGGTCCGGTCTTAAATAAAATTCACTATTTATTATTGAATCAACTGGTATGGAATCTGGCAGACCTGGTGCCTTACTATAATATGCCCAGGTTCTATCGATGATTGCCATGTCTATGCTCTTACCTTGATTGTCTAGATCGATCACCTTGAAGTTTGCCATTGATGAGTCTATGGTAATGGATTGACCATTCTCTCGAACCAGATCAACAGAACCGGTTGCGACTGTAGCTGAATCTGAAAAAACCAATCCATAATTTCTTGGGTAGGCAACACCTTGGGTCGCAATGCCTCCAAAACTGAATGGACTAAAAGTAAAGTCATAATCAGATTCTGACTGGGGATAGAAATGGGAAAGATCATTGTCTACATTAATGGATGTCTGATTACTGATTTCTAGAACCATTCCATCAAACTGACCCAGGTCACCATCAAGGTCAGAGCTCCATGGGACTACTGTATCCAATTCGGTACTGTTAGTTACATTGACAACCATGAATTCAGTTGTTTGTGGTACAGCCTCATCTAGATCAAATATGTCCAAATTTGGTTCTCCAAGATCGGGGACCCCATTATTCTCTGTCATTTCACCTAGATCGAATTCTCCATTGCTCTCTGTTCCATATGGATTGTTATTATAGTCAAAGTCATCATTGTTTGGGTCAGGATTTTGTATGGCATCAAAACCGAATTCTTGCTCATTGCATAAACCATCTACCCCACAATCATTCCAGTTGTCTTGGTTTTCATCATTTGCAACGGGGTTTGCATAGTCATTGCACCCACCAAGGCCATCCTCGAAATAGTCCGCACATCCATCAAGACCAACATCATGAGAATCAGCAGACCAGTCTCCATCATCATCTACCAAATTCATTCGTGTATCTTTAAAATAGATCTGATAAATATTATTCTCGGGTATTTTGGAAGGATCAATGTTGTTTATTTTCATTGTTCCGGTCCCTACAGGCGTTGAAACCGGATAGACATCTTTTTCTTTTGGAGCATCAACATAACCAATCGCGGGGGCATCGGGAATAACAGCAATGACATTTTTTGCGGTGATGACCTTACCACCTCTATTCATGGTCACAAATTTTGAGGTCTCTGCTGGTAGGATTTCTTTTTCTATAGAGCCATGATCATACGCAGTGACCGCATAGAAATATCGATGACCATTGATAACATTCGTATCGGTCCATGAGTGAACTAAACCTGAATTATTACCAAGGTAAAATTGTATCCCATCCACGTGCCCCGGGTAGAAATCTTGATACTCATTGACCTTGTCGTATTGCTTGATTGGAATATTGAATTTTGCAGTACCAAATGCATCCGTAACGACTCCAGCATCCGTGAACTGTGTATCAGTCGCCTTATAAATTTTATACCCCTCAAAATCATCACCGGTTATTCTATCAACAGAGAGTTCAGCATTATCATCCCAATATAGAGTTACATACCCATCACCAGAATATGCCCATACGCTTGGCAGGTCTGGTGCCTTGGCAAAATTATAATTCTGATTGTATATGGTCTGGACAGTCTGCTTATTACGAACCAGGTCAGGTAGATTATCACCAAATAATAGCGCTATTGAAAACCGTTCTGTAAGGTTCTTCTTCAATGGAAAATATCCAGAACTAAATAAAAAATCAGCATCCGTATTTGAAATAGAATTGTTAAAGTAGCCAGGCAACATTTCTTCCCAAAGCCTGGGGTCATCGTCCATTTGCGGACCCACTCCAAAATTGAAATAATAAAAACTTGAAAGCCCTATTTGGTCTGACTCATCAACATCAGTTTTATCAATATTTGGCTCTCCTGGAAGTTCTGTACCCATTCCTGAGGTAGGAAGACCGTCACCTTCTCCTAGGTCACCACTCCCAGGCATTCCATCTATCCCCACATCATCAGTTGCAATATTCCAATCACCATCGTTATCAATACCATCCTCTCTACTCTCATCAATGAGGGTGTTACTGGAGCCAATGCCACTAAAATAATCTATATACTTCAATCCATCTCCTGATAGCGCATCAAAATAGAGGTATGTATCCTCAAAAATACCTGGTGCAAGTTCAATAGATGCACCATTATTCTCATCAATTAACCCATTTAGATTATCATCAATAAGGTTTCTTGGTATTTCTTCAAGTACATCCCCTGGCATGAACAGATACTCACTATTGGATTTTTGAATTATGATTCCAGTTGAGGGCATGGAAACCAATGTTCTTTCATATGTTTGATAGTCGATCACGACAACGGTGTCACCAGCTCCATAGGAACGACTGGAGAATACTTCCTCAGATAGAGTAAGTCCCGTACCATTGGATCCATCACCATCATTATCTATCCCATCATAAGGGTTCCCCGGACTTTCTAAAAATGCATAGCCTGCAAGCCCAACTGGTGACCATCCACCAGATCCTATCCCACCTAGACCAGTCTCTAAATCTGTACCATTATCATATGAGAATGCGATATCATCGGACTTTTCAAAATCAGCCCAGTCATCTCCACTATCACCATCGCCACCAGTTATGGTACCAACAACATAGCCAAATACCATTTTCTCCATATCATAGTCACTAATATTTTTAATATCGTATAACCAAAACAATACATCCTCTGCTAGGATATGATTCCATTGCAGTCCTCTTTGGGTGCACCTTAATCCCATTCCGCGTCTCTCAAGATCATTTGAATCTGGGTAATAGAAAAATTCTGCATCTTGTGCGTCATCCATCACGAAATAACTCTCTTGTTCCGCATTTTTCTGATCTTTTCCAAAGTAACCATTCCAAGAACCTGCCCACCCTGGATCCAAGGGGTCATCTAACTTGTCCGGCCACTGCTCTGGCCAGGTGTTCACATTCGCATTATCTCCTTCGGATGGGCCCATATGGCTCATGGCAACCAAAGGAGTATCTGGATTGCTATATCCGGACAAAGGTTCCCAGCCCCAATGCGTATCAAGATTAAATTCACTTCCGCGCGGGCTGTCAATAGTAATAACACTCTTCTTCTTGATGTTATCTGCATCAACAAATTCTGTTCCAACCATATGTCCAACATCACCAATGTATTCATGGCCTGAATTGATTGGCCATTCACCTCCAATGTCTTCTGGCTCATTTGACCAACGCCCAACTAGGCCATAATTATAGAATGTAGTTCTAATTTTATTTCCTGAGTGATCATTCTTGGCTCTCGCGAGTGAGTTTCCTTTAGGACTACCAGCAAAAGCAATACTCAGGAAAAAACAAATAAGAAACAATCTGTTTAAACGATTCACCATCTAAAGAGATATGTTTATGCCCATATTGACCCGTCTTGGTTCACCATACCATTCTGGTTTGAGCAAATGTTCATTGAGATGACCGATTCTTCCTGGATCAGTTAAAGGCACATCTTTTGCTGTTAGCGTATATGTGGAACGGCCAGTATCATTCCAAACAGAGAATTCATTTCGCATATCAAGGAGGTTGTAAATATTACAATATAGATTTGATTTTAGACCGAGTAGATTGATCGAGTAAGAGGCACGTAGGTCCAAATCAAATATGCTTGGCTTTCTTTCACTATTATCTGCAAAACCCGCAAACGCACCGGAGCCAGAAACGACACCTGTTTTGAATTCAGGAGTATAGGGTTTACCAGTCCAAAGTTTACCAATAGAACTCATGATCCAGTTTTTGCCACCAACAGTTGCACGGAAATTGAGCGTATGAGTTTGATCCCAGTCAAGGGGCAACATATTCAGCCTCGGCGCCTGATTATCCTGAGCATCAAAGTAAGCATCTTGTGGGTTTGAATAGGTCCCCTCTGCAATCATCCAAGTATAATCGATTCCACCACCAAAACCTCCTGTGAATTGTCGATCCAGGACAAGAGTGAACCCACGTGTATTCGCATAGTCTTTGTTCTCATATTTTCTATAGTTCCCAACTGGATATTTTTTTATCGCTGTAGAGATACCAACCCAGTCTCTTGTATCTCGGTAGAATACAGTAAGGTCAATGGCTGTTCTATATGCGATCTCTTGCTTGAATCCAATCTCATACATGACCGTTTTTTCAGGATTTAGGGCGGCATTACCAAGGATTCCACCATTGTTGTTATTTGTAATCTCAAATTCTGGATTCTCATATAAAAAACTGAAATTAGGGACCTGAAAGAAATGTCCATATGAGACATGAATGACACCCTTATCCGTAATTGGATATGCAATGCCGATTCGAGGACTTATCTGATAGGATGGTTTTACATTTTTGTATCCATAGCTCCACCTATATGTATTTCGATAGTCCATTAGTTGTCTCTCAAAAGCTTCATCATATGACTCTACTGTTGAATCATGTTCGACTCCAGTATTAAAAAGATTATCAATGGAAACCGCTCCCTGCTGATTAATTGAGTCAATGATGGAAACACCATCATATAGAGTTGAAAAATCATTTTCCCAAAAAATTGCAGTGTCACTTTTAGTTCTTGCAAGATAATATTTTAAGTTCCCAGGAAGTTGATCATTTGTGGGCACTTTCCATGCTGGGTCAAAATAATCAAAACGCGCACCTGCGTTTATGATCAATTCATCCAACTCAATTTTATCTTGAATATATACTGAGAGTTCTTTGGGACTGACTCTAAAATAATCATGCTCAGATGTATAGGTTGGATTAATAATTGGAGTGAATGGATTGACCCTTGCCCCCGCAAGAGGATTGTAACCTAGGGTATCTCCATTTTGCGTTACAGACCACTCCCCAACAGTCTTATAATTTAAAAATTTATCATCTGCCCAGATATCATAGGCCTTATATAATATTCCTGTTTTTAAAAGGTGAATTGCATTTACCTGACTAGAGAGGTCTAGTTTAATTTGTTTAAAGGAGGTATTTCTACTGAATCGTCCATTTTGAGTCCCTCCCATCCCAAAAGACCATGCCGGAGTAATAAACTGATCACCAGCAACATATCCAACCTGGTCATTCATGTCGATGACTTCATACATACCTCCATCAATTGGAGTTACATTATACCTTAGGACATCTTTAAAAACATCATACCCGTCTCTTATTTGAATGGAATCGTTTAGATCTAATTCATCCAACGCATTCTGGTCCACAACCATAATTGAATTGGGTACGTCTTCTTCATCATAAAGTGATTGATCATACCCACTACTAAAGTTTAGGTATTTCAATTCATAAAAAGTGTTTTGATTGATACTATGAGTTAATGAGAGCATATGTGACTGATCGGACTCATAGTTCCAAAGTAGCCCTTCAGGGTTATATTTATAATAACTGTCATAGTTTTTATAAGATTTCTCTGTCACGTAGCCAGTGTAGCTAGCCTTGAGACCAGATCGAATCTTATAGGTCAGTTTGAACTGACCAGATAATTTTGCAAATGGAGATAATGGAACAATCGTTTCATCACTAAATAAGCCAGTCGGAGTAAATAATTTCCTTCCATAATAGCGGCCTGATGACCGATAATATCTGAAGGTTGAATAAAATGTAAGCCTATCGCCTAACACTGGAACCGGACCACTTAGGCTTCCAGAAAGGTTAGATTGCTGGAGAATATTTTCAAAGATATTTAGATATTTGGTGTAACCACTTTGATCAAGACTAAATTCATGCTCTCCCCAATCCCTTCTTCCATTGCCCTCTCCAGGGCTTGGTTGAGTGGTCTTGCCATCTCCATTATAATCGTAATAATCTCCTAAATATCCATCATACCCAACATCATCATTCAAAGGCTCTGATCCTTCGTCACCATCCCATGATTGATTACCATTTCTATCCCAGTATATCTCCCCTTCATCCCAGGTCCCATTATTATTCAAATCATAGAGGATCTCACCATAATCCCAATTGCCATCACCATTAAGATCCGTGAAAGATTGCCAATTAGAAAAAGGAGATGAAAGAGAATAAATATCTGAATGGTCGGAGTGATATCCACCACCATAAAAATCAAGATTGCCCTTATATTCTTCTCCACCATCCTTCGTAACTACGTTTACAATACCTGACATCGCCTGTCCATATTCTGCATTAAAGGTCCCAGAGATGACCTGCACCTCTTGAATACCTGCATTCTCAATTTCCAAACCAGAACTACCATCATATGAGTCCGTAGTTGCGACACCATCAACCCAGAAAGAAACTTCACTACTACGCCCTCCTCTTACATGAAAACCTCCATTGGGGTCTCGTACGATTCCTGCCTGCAACTCGATAATATCCCCTACATCAGTTACTGGTAAATTTTCAATGTCTTCAGAACTGACTACCGCAGACATTGAGGTTTGATCCAATCGGACTGTGGGCCTCTCTGCTGTTACAATTATTTCTTCCCCTTCAATTGTTTCTGGTGTTAAGGAAAAATCAGTTTTTACCGTTAGATCCACAATGACCTGCGCACCTTCAACAGTAACAGTACCATAACCAATCATCGAGGCAGAGATTTGGTATATACCAGGTGGAACATTCAAGATAAAGTACTCACCATCAAGGTTGGTAGCGGCGCCATAGGAAGTGCCTTTAACGATAATATTGCATCCTACCAATGGCTGGCTACTCTCATCAATAACCTTGCCAGATATTTTCCCAGTTGTGCCCGCATATAGCGACTGAGAACCTAAAAAGATGGTAATGATGAACTTTAAATTTTTCACAATATTATAGATTACACGCCAACTTTATGTTATAAATGTTTAAATAATCTATTAGTAACTCTATTTAGAGTTATTAATTTAAGTGTAAATAAATGCATTCTAAAATTTATTTTTAACAGCAAAAAGAATCACTTTTAAAATGAAAGAAATTCAAAGTTTTCTGGTGAAATTTGGCTTTACTACCAATGCAGCTAAAGCTTACACCGCTCTATTAAAAAACAGTCCTTCCACAGGATATGAAATCAGCTCACAAACTGATATCCCCAGATCAGCAATTTATAATATTTTGAACAGACTCGTGAGTCAGGGCTATGCAAATAGCGTAGGTGATTCTCCTAAAAGATATATCCCCTTACAGCCATCAGCATTGATGGAACTCTTAAATCAATCACATAATGAAAAATTAGATGGTCTTGAAGAAGCAATAAATAATATTGAAATCGATGATCAAACTTTTGACTTCTGGCATTTGCATGGATATAGAAATATCATACTTAAAGCAAAAGAATTAGTTAAAAATGCTAAGAAAAAGATAGTGATCAGTGGATGGAAACGAGAAGTTGAAGAAATTAGAAAAGAATTGATTGCCGCAAAAAAAAGAGGCATCGAGAATACTATATTTTCATTCACAAGGATGGATGAAAAACTGGGTAAAATAGTATCCTATGAACTCCGCGAGGATGATCTGCGGAAAATATGGACTCCGAAGATCATCATGATTGTGGATAATCAACACACTATCATGGGCAGTACGAAAAAAACAGAAGATTGCAAAGCGATTCTAACAAAGAACACAGCCATTAACGAAATTGCAACGAATCATATAATTCTAGATATTACGCTTGCAGGTCATCGCTTAGGTTTTGAATCTGATTCCTATGTAAAAAACATCATGCGTGATCCAGCTGAAAATCTGCAACACTTATTGAACGTCTAAAAAATATATTTTAATGGAGGAATTTTCAAAAAAGCAAGGGTCAAGTGGGATTCTGTTACACGTTACCTCCCTACCCGGCCCATATGGCATTGGTGAGATTGGTAATGAGGCAAAAGATTTTGTGGATAGTCTCTCCATTATGAACCAACAATATTGGCAAATTCTTCCCACAAATTATCCAGAGAGACACAACAGCCCATACGATACTAATTCTGCTTTTGCCCAAAATCCATTTCTCATTAGCTTGGATGGATTGATTGAAGATGGACTCCTGAGCAAAGCTGAGTTAGAACCCATACCTGAATTCTTGGATGACAGAGTTGAGTTTGAAAAATTAAAAAAATGGAAGCAACCACTACTCAGGAAGGCCGCAACCAATTTCTCGCATGGGCATGATAAGGATTTAATGAAGTATCGTGAATTTTGCGAAGAACAAAGCTTCTGGCTCAAGGATTATGCAATCTTTATGGTATTAAAAGAAATGCAGAATAAAAAAGATTGGTCTTATTGGAAATCTAAATATAGAAAAGCTAATCAAGACATAAATGATGATATAGAATTCAAAAATAAAAATGAGATTGAAGAAAAAAAAATTTTACAGTATTTATTCCACAAGCAATGGAAAGAACTAAAAACATATGCCAATGATAAAGGAATTAAATTGATTGGAGACATTCCCATCTATATATCCTTTAACAGTGCAGATGTGTGGACAAACCAAGACCTTTTTAAATTAGATGAGAATTGTAAAATGCAGTTCCAGTCTGGGGTACCCCCAGATCACTTTATGGAGACTGGACAACTGTGGGGACACCCCACATATGATTGGGAAAAACACGAAAATTCTGATTTCTCTTGGTGGGTAAATCGGATAAACCACACTATGCAATACGTTGACATGATAAGAATTGATCATTTTAATGGTTTTGCAAAATACTGGGAGGTCCCAATTCAGGATTTAGATGCAACCGAAGGTCGATGGATGAAGGCGAAGGGTATTGAACTCCTTAAAGAAGTGTTTAAGAAAAATGATGAGGTCAACCTAATTGCCGAAGACCTAGGTGAGGCATCTTCTGACGCTGCAGTATTGCGCAATAAATATAATATACCCGGTATGAGTGTACTGCAGTTTTTATTTTATGATGGGAATAATATTAATGACATCGAAGAAGATACAATTTTGTATACAGGCACGCACGATAACGATACCTCTATTGGTTGGTATAAGTCTTTAAAAGAGAAACTATCGATCAATGAGATTGATGGTCTAAAAAATGTTTTGAATTCATATTCAAAAAGGATCAATTGGTCAATGATTGAATATTCTTTCCAATCACGCGCAACAACCGTGATTGTACCGGTCCAGGATATTTTAGGGTTGGGCTCGGATGCGCGAATGAATACACCTGGTACCATTAGTGAAAAAAATTGGTCATGGAGAATGACTGGTAGCGAACTAGATGATACGATGTTGAGAAAAATGAGACACATTACTGAAAAGGCACACAGAACATGAATAAACAATTTGAAATAGCATATTTTTCTGCTGAAATAGGTATTTCATCCAGTATACCAACTTACAGTGGAGGATTGGGAGTTTTAGCAGGGGACCATATAAAAGCAGCAGGAGATGCAAATTTGAGCATGTGCGCTATTACACTCTTATATAAAGAGGGATATTTCAAGCAGCGCATAGATGAGGATGGTGTACAAACAGAAACCTATCCAAGATTTGATCCTAATCCATTAATAAAACAAATTGATCTGCGCTTTTCATTGGAGCTACAAAAAAGGGAAGTGTTTATACAGGTGTTTAAATTTGATTACACTTCAGACTCTGGCCACAGTGTCCCAATATATTTTTTAGATACAGATTTAGAAGTGAATGCAGAAGAAGACCGCAGCATTACCCATAGACTCTATTCTGGAGATAAAGACCACCGAATTCTTCAAGAATCCATTCTGGGTTTTGGAGGGATAAAACTCTTGGAGGGTCTAGGACAAAACAACATTAAGACCTATCATATGAATGAGGGCCATTGCTCATTTCTTACCCTCAGCCTCCTAGAAAAATTTGGTGGAGATGAAGATAAAGTAAGAGCTCTTTGCCACTTCACTACCCATACCCCCGTTCCTGCAGGGCATGATCATTTTTCACTGGATCGGGTAAAAACTAAACTTAATCATTTACTTCCAAATGATTTAACATTACCATCAATAAAGGATTCGCAAAGATTGCACATGACAGAACTTGGATTGCATTTTAGCAGAACTACCAATGGAGTATCCGAACTGCACGGAGATGTTGCACAAAATCAGTTCCCCTGGAAGGATATTGGTTTCATAACCAACGGCGTTCATCATAGCTACTGGATGGGGACACCCTTAAAAATTATTTTTGATGAATATTTAACTGGCTGGAGACTTGAGCCAGATAGGTTACTAGAAATTGATTCTGTCCCTGATGAAGTTTTATATGAAGGTCATTTGGAAAGAAAAAGAAAGTTGATCTCTTATGCTAATTCTCAAACTGGAAAAGCATTAGATATGGATACACTGACCATAGGATTTGCTAGACGATCTGCAACCTATAAGCGGGCACAACTGCTTTTTAGTGATCTAGAAAGGCTTCAAGAATTAGGGCAAAAGAAGATTCAAGTAATTTTTTCAGGAAAAGCGCATCCAAATGATAAGGAAGGCAAAGATCTCATTTACGAGATTGTGAGTAAGTCCAAAAGTCTTTTTGGATCTATTAAAGTTATCTATTTGGAAAATTATGACATGTGGCTTGGAAGATTGATTACTTCTGGAGTGGATGCATGGCTCAATACCCCGCTAAGACCAAACGAAGCATCTGGAACGAGCGGAATGAAGGCCACACTCAATGGCGTTCCTAATCTCTCCGTATTAGATGGTTGGTGGGCTGAGGGTTGTGAGGATAACGTAAATGGCTGGGCCATTGGAGACCCTAATCATCCAGATGATAAGAAAGATTCAGAACACTTATATCGTTTATTAGAAGATCAGATCATCCCATTATTCTATGATGACAGGAAAAAGTGGGTCACTATAATGAAAAATGCGATAAAAACTGGTGTAAGATTTACTGCTCTTAGAATGATAAACGAGTATAAAAACAAGTATTATAAGTTATAAGGTGTAATTATGGAAACTATCGACCTCATTATAATCATAGTTTATCTGCTTGCAATTGTCATTGTTGGACTTATCATGCAGAGAAAGGCTTCCCGTGATATTGATTCATACTTTTTAGGCGATCGTAAATTACCTTGGTGGGTTCTTGGTGCCTCTGGAATGGCATCCAATACTGACATCGCAGGTACAATGATCAATACTGCATTTATCTATGCGCTTGGCACAAAAGGATTCTTTATTGAAATACGTGGTGGAGTAACACTGATAATGGCTTTCTTAATGGTCTTTATGGGGAAATGGAATAGACGTTCACAGGTAATGACTCAAGCAGAGTGGATGCACTTTAGATTTGGGAAAGGTAGAGAAGGAGACACTGCAAGAATTATTGCTGCATTTGCATCGATCATAATGACAATTGCCATGGTCACCTACTTCGTAATTGGAGCAGGCAAATTCGTTGGTTCCTTTTTGGGGGTTGAGCCTATCTATGCATCACTCATAATGGTAGTATTGGCAATGATCTATACGGTCGCTAGTGGCTTATATGGTGTCGTATGGACGGATGTTTTCCAGGGTGTTTTTATTTTTGGTGTCATTATTTACATCTCATCCATGGCGATGAGTATTGTAGACCTTCCTGAAGAATTCATGGTTTCTGTACCTATGTTGGATGGTTCATTTACTGCAATAAAAACAACTCTCTCTGAATGGTCTAGGATAACGCCACCAAGTGAGATGAACATGCCCTCTGGTTCTACATTTGAGATCTATAATTTATTCGGGATCGCAATCATGTTTTACCTATTCAAAGTGACATTGGAAGGATCCAGTGGTGCTGGTGGCTATATGCTGCAACGATATTTTGCGGCAAGGAGTGATAGGGAAGCAGGACTTCTTTCCTTGTTTTGGACGTCACTCCTCGCATTCCGCTGGCCTCTAATTGCGTCCTTTGCCATGCTAGGTATTCACCATGGACTGAACCCCGAATATAATGTTATTGCTGATCCTGAATTGGTATTACCAACAGTCATAAAACATTACATCCCAACTGGCGTAAAAGGTTTCTTAATGGCAGGACTAATGGCTGCTGCAATGTCTACTTTTGATTCAACTGTAAATGCAGGCGCTGCTTACTGGGTAAAAGATCTATATCAAACTTATTTGCGGCCAAATGCGAGTGAAAAGGATCTGATGTTTCAAGGTCGGATTGCATCATTGGTCATTGTCGCATTGGCATTAGTATTCAGTCTGACCATTAGTAATATCAATGAGATCTGGGGCTGGATTACCATGGGGATTGGAGCGGGGATGTTCATTCCACAAGTAATACGTTGGTACTGGTGGCGATTCAATGGATATGGCTTTGCAGTAGGGACTGCATTTGGCATGATCGCGGCTGTGATGACCAAAGCATTTGGAGGTCCACTTCCTGAATACACCTCTTTTTTAATTGCCAGTGGAAGTTCTTTGTTTGGCTGCTTAATCGGGACTTTTTACACAAAGGCAACTGATGAGAAGGTATTATTCAATTTTTATAAGATCACTCGTCCTTTTGGCATGTGGGACAGAGTACGAAACCAATTACCAAATAATATCTTGTTAAAGATCAATGAAGAAAATAAACGTGATATTATTGCTACCTTTTTTGCAGTCCCCTGGCAGGTCGTGCTCTTTCTAACAGGAATGATGATAGTACTCAAACAATGGTCTAACGTTATGAATTTATTGATATTATTGGTTTTCCTATCTTTAGGCCTATATTGGTTTTGGTTTAGACATCTTTCAAGCGAGGTCAAAGTCAAATCTTGAGAAAATCAGTTTTACTTTTCATTTCCATTATTTATGGACAATCGTTTGACGTTACCTTTCGATATGTAGCGAGCATAAATGATGATTTTATAAGAGTCTTCATACCTGGGACCATGCCAAGTGGTACATCAAACGATTGGGGGCCTAATTCAAACGGAATGATTGACCCAAATGCTCCTTCAAGAATGGACTACAATCAGATAACCGATTCTTATGAAAAAACATACTCACTAAATGTGGGTGATGAGCATCAATATAAAATTCATTTTCATCATAATTCATCTGGTTCAGATTATTCTTGGATACCCGATCCTCTTAACCCGTTGACTACAGATGACAACTGGACCAACTCAATCTTGAATGTAAGTGACCCTCTTTTTTTCCAAGCAGTTAGGCATATTAATAATGCTGGAGAAGTGGCTGGATTTAGCATAGGCATTTTCGCTTCTGAGAACATTGACTCTATACGATATTCCATTGGTGGTGACACCTTATCTGGGACCCAGTATTACCAAGGCAATGGTGTACTGTACATTCCTTTTGATTCTCCCCTATCCGTCTACGACCCAATCTGGGTACAGGCATCGATTTCTGGCTCATGGGATACCGTCTATGATTTTGGCGCAATAGAGGTCATTGAAGAATCAATGCCGGAGGGGATTCAACTAGGTCCTAGCTGGTTGAATAATACTATGTATTTAGCAATCCATGCTCCGGCTCAACCAGTAATGAGGGTCATTATTGACACACCTGGCAATTCAACAGAAACTTCAGAAGCAATGACCATGTACAAGGATCCAAATATCCAAGACACTTGGTGGATTGAGCTAGATCTTCCAAATGGTGAATATGAATACGAATATCTTTTGATTAATGGGAATAGGATCGCAGACCCTCTGTCAAGAAGATTGACAAATGGTAAAACTAGAATAGAAATTGGTCCAGGTGGGATATCAACCGCTGATGATTTTGTATGGGGATCGATTGACTACATTAAGCCATCATTGGATACCCTTATCATCTACGAATTACATGTGGATGATTTTTCTGCTCAGGGTAATGGACAAGGGACATTTTTAGATGTAATCGAAAGGTTAGATCATTTGAAAATGACCGGAATAAATGCGATTGAATTACTCCCTATCACTGAATTCCCTGGAACCCATTCATGGGGCTATGACCCTCAACTTATGTCAGCAGTAGAAGAAAATTATGGGACACCTGAAGAATTCAAGAGGCTTGTCGATGAAGCACATTCAAGAGGTATAGCAGTAATCATGGACTTAGTATGGAACCATATTAAATCAACCAGCCCAATTTGGGAAATACAACCGGACTATGATTTAAATCCATATATTAAATTGCATACAGATTTAAATCCAAATGAAGCTGAGGGTTCCTGGGGAATGTTAGACTGGGATCATTTTAATCCAAGGACTATAGACTATATTAATAGAGTAAACAAAATTTGGGTAGATGAATACAGAATAGATGGATTTAGATTTGACGCCATGTACATGATTGGCTGGGATATGCAGCAACAGGAGTATGGAATACCTGCTTGGTCAACTGCACTAAAAGACTATGATTCCACAGTTTACCAAATTGCAGAACATTTACCATCAAACCCATGGCTAATTGAAAACACAGATTTATCTTCCGGGTGGCATGATAGCTTTCATGACCGACTGCTTAATGACGTACACGGTCAAAGCCTCTCAACCATGTCAATCATGAGACAGATCGTTGGCTTGCATGAATACTCTGATTGGGGTGACCCTTATAATAGCCGCACACAGGCTGTCAAATACATGGTAAGTCATGATGAACAATCTATTTTACAAGAAATGGTCACGTTTAATAGCTATTCCATCGAAGAAGCAAGAAATCGAGACAAGTTTTATGCAACAATGCTATTTACATCACTTGGTATCCCAATGCTCTTTCAGGGTCAAGAATTCGGACTCCAGACAGGATGGGATGATGATAATAATAATGGTAATTACGATGAGGAAAAACTACAATATCGTCCAATAGATTGGTCATTATTAGACACAGAAATTGGGCAATCACACCTAGAGCACTACTCAAAATTAGCTAGACTTAGAAAATCTAATCCCGCATTTTATAAAGGGACATTTTATGATCTATATCGATACACAAGTCAGAAGGTAATCGTTTATGGATACAAGGATGAATCAATAAATAATAATGATGATCAAGTTGTGGTAATCGCTAATTTTTCATCTTCGGAAAGGGCCATAGAAAATGTTCCCTTCCTTTCTTCTGGTACCTGGCATGATGTATTAAATCCCGCAAATGTAATTACTGTTGGCGAAGATAATTACTACGATGAATATTCGATATCCGCTAAATCAGCGATTGTATTTACCAATAGGGACTACCAACTACAAATTCCCTCATCAAACGAACCGGTCTCAGATCAATTCGAAATAATGGAGTGCTATCCAAATCCCTTCAATGGGAAATTAAATATCCACTATCGTACAAATGAAAGAACGAACATTCATGTCACCATCTATGATTTAAGTGGAAAGGTCATAAAAAACTTTGAATATGAACATAAAAGTCCTGGACAGCATCAACTGATTTGGGATACAAAAAACAACAATGGGGATGCAGTTGCAACCGGGTTGTATTTTGTGTCACTATCATCAAAAAATAGAATTACAAATAAAAAAGTCTTGTACCTAAAATAGAATAAGAGCATGAAAATCATTTATGCATTTATTGGTATTACTCTTTTTTCAATCCAATCTTGTACTGATACATATGTAAATCAAAAACTCAGTTATGGTTCCTTTTTAAAACAGGGTGGAATCGAGTTTAAAATACATGCCCCAAGTTCCAACCAAGTTCAATTAATTATTTTTGATGATCCAGAAGATGAAAATGGAGTTGCATATGAAATGTCCTCTGATGGGAATGGTGATTGGACCATTTTTATTAACGGCTTCGGTGTGGGGACAATATATGGTTATAGATTATCTGGCCCTTTTAATGAAGATAGCGTAATCATTGCAGATCCATACTCAAAAGCAGCCATTACTCAAAATACTTGGAGACATGTTGCTAAGACCTTAGTAATTGATGAATCTTTTGACTGGCAAGGAGATACTTGGAAAAATTTTGATCATCTAGATCTTATAATCTATGAGGCGCATTTAAGAGACATGACTAACCATCCATCCTCTGGAGCCTCCTCTCCTGGTACCTATAAAGGGTTTATTGAAAATGATCAAAATGGTGGAATTGCACATTTAAAGAGAATGGGTGTAAACGCAATTCAATTTTTGCCTATCTGGGACTATGCAAACGTAGAAATCCCCTACAAAGAGAGAGCCGATGGTATGTTTAATGATTGGAACCCATATGAAAGAAATCACTGGGGATATATGCCGACCTTTTTCATGGCCCCAGAGAGTTACTATGCATCAGATGGTAACAGGAACATTGGAAGCTGGAATGGAAAAGATGGAAGAGCTGTACAAGAGCTTAAAGAACTTGTACGAGAATTACATAAAAATGATATTGCAGTCATTCTTGATGTGGTTATTAACCATGTTTCAAACTACGATTGGCACCCTCTAAAATTTATTGATAGAGATCTGTACTTTCATTTAGATGAAAGAGGAAACTATGTTAGCCAATGTTGTGGCAATCTATTGGATATGGATAATAAGCACGTTCAGCAATATGTTATTGAAAG
>CEVW01006151.1_pt1 | contig 17899 bp, 12 predicted proteins | sample 427061 | NCBI WGS metagenome assembly CEVW01 (sample SAMEA2623774, study PRJEB7988) | marine metagenome | biome: marine biome (ENVO:00000447); feature: surface water layer (ENVO:00002042); material: "saline water (ENVO:00002010), including plankton (ENVO:xxxxxxxx)" | depth 5 m
AAGGAAATTTTGGGCGCTGAAAAGACGATCCAGCATATTGCTTTCGCGATGGCGCATGTTCTTCTGAACAGGGTTGTAGAGTGGGGCTCAGAGTGCGTGAGCGCGACGGCCCTTGGTGGCCTGTTCGGGCACAACGACTTGTGGTAGACCGCCATCCCGTTGCGTAAAGAATAAAAGTGTTGCAGAGAAACGACGAAGAGTTTGAGATACGGTTAAGACCACATGCGCAAGCATCTCGCGAAAGACAAGAAGCAGCGGGCGGTGAAGCGCCAGGGGTGCTGTGGGCTCTTTGCGATTCTGTATGCCCTCGGCATTCCAGTGAAGACCGCCGATGATATCGAGAAGTACCGTCGCATCTGCATCGAGAACAACCTGGTTTGCCGTCGGACGAAGAAGTGGATGGGAGGGACGACGTCGGCGGACCGCATGAAGATCCTCGAGTTCTTTGGGGGGCGTGGCGAGTACCAGGAGTTCAAAGCAAAAACCCTCGGCAAGCTCTTGAAGGAGAAGAGTATCTACCAGACAAAGAATGAGTGGTTGGTGACCGTGACGGGCCACGTTTTCTTTATGAAAACAAATGTATCGAAGAAACGGCTCTTTCTAGTGGACCAGCGCGGTACCAGGATGCCAATGGACTCTCCGGTGCTCAAGCGAAACTTGAAGCAAAGGGTTAAGCACGTGTTAAAGGTGTACAGAAAGGATCATGGGACGATCCTGTCGTGAACTTGAACTTTGCCGCGGGGTTGAGTACCACGCTCTCAGGGTGATAAGTCTTGCACAGGTTCTTGGAGCCCCTGGCCTTGGTTTTCCAGCGCTCAAACTGTGCAGGATGCTCCTTCAGTAGAGAATTGATCTGCTCTGACGCGTCCTCGGCGTCTTGCGTGAATAGCTGTTTCGAGATGTCCTCTGGGATGTTAAAGACGCAATCCACGTGAACATTAAAGTCGTTGTGCAGTTCATCTGCTGCAGACAGCAGAGCTCCCACGGCCATTGTCTTTGCACAGTCCATGTACTTTGAAGCACAGTCGCGCTGTATCACCACAGTGAGCCACTCTGCGCGGTCGATGATCTGTAGGGCGAGAACGCGGTTCTCCTTATCATGGAACTTGTAGATGCAGCGCAGGATGTCGCTGGTCGTGCAGCGGGTAATATCGAAGCCGACGATGTTGAGGACCTTTTGCTCGCTCGTCACAAGTTTTTCCGTGCTGCATCCGCAGTATTTGGCCATGACCGCAAATGGAAAGAAGTCGATCAGGTGAAACTTGCAGCAGATCTGGAAGCATGCAATGGCGATCACATCCACGTCCGTGGGCTGCTGCACGAGGACACGACCCAGTAGATTCGAAGCGTCCATGAAGATCTTGTTGACGTCAAAGTCCTCTTTCGTAAAGTGGTTAAATATGAGGCCTTCCAGGAAGGCGTTGCCCTTTTTGAAGTTCTCGTTCTCGGCGCTTTTGAATCCGCTCTTTTCCACCAACTCGTTCTGTGTTCCGTACTCGATGCAGAAGAGATCCTTGTTGATCTTGTTCAAGAGCTCATCGCGCAAGCAGTGGAAGATGCACTCCATGTTCCACGTCGCGTCTCGCAGAAGTTCATCCTCGTGCTCGGTCTTGGCGGATTTTGCGGGTGGTGGACGCGAGTCCTCGCCCGTCGGCGTCGGCGGAGAGATGCGCTTGATCCCCGTGGACATGTGAGCAGGGCGGATCCCAGGAGCCACCTATCTTAACCTCCATGGGTCGCAATTCAACAAGTTTACACGTCATATTTTTTTAAGGAAAAAAAGGACCTTTGGGTCCGTTTATTACTGGCAAGTGGGTTTGAGATAGGAACCGCCAAAATCAGGAGACGGGCACGCCATGGGGTCGCTCGAAGGCAAAGCCACGGCCAGCGCTCTCCCGACGATGGGCATAGCAGTGCAATCGACGGAATCTGAAATGCAGTCGTGCTTCCAAATCCCCAGCCCGTGTCCTCCAAAGTACATGCAACAGGTGTGGAAGCTCACTCCCTGGAACGGCGTGGATTGGAAGAAAATCATGGTGTTCACCCCACCCACTTCTCCAGTATCGTCAGCGTCGCCGACGTCACCCACCTCGCCGTTGGTGGAAAAGATCCCGGGGTGGGGTCTTGCCATGGGCTATTTGTCGCCCTCCAGCATTCTCAGCAAAGAACGCGCTCTGGAGGTGGCGCTGGAAGAAGAGAAGGAGAACAGCAAGTATTCAACGTGGCTCGAAGCGACAATCAAAGACATGGAGTTGCAGAGTGAGAATTACAAAGCAGAGTGTCGTGGCTTGAGGCAGACCATGGCTCAATGCGTGAAGCAATATGGCAAACTTGACGCCGAATTCAAGGAAATGAATACAAGTTGGCAGGGCATCAACGACGCTCTTAGCGACAAGAATCGGGATCTGCAGCGTGTCGTCGAGCAGAAGACGGAGGAGAATCGGGATCTGCAGCGTGTCGTCGAGCAGAAGACAGAGGAGAATCGGGAGCTGCAGCGTGTCGTCGAGCAGAATGAGAACGCGTATCAGAGCCAGATTCGCGATATTATCGAAAGCTGCGATTCGAAAAGTGAGCTAGACGAGTTGTCCGAAAAGGACTGGCCGGACTATATGGACTGCAGCAACTGTGGAAAGAACGTGAGAATCTGGAAGAACAAGCAGGGGCGCCCGATGTACGTCGGCACTTCAAGCTTTCTCTGCAAGCACTGTCGTCCACGAAAGGCGTATCTCAAGAAGAACTTTGGCAACTAAGCCATATTCCCCTGTGCACGCTTTGCTGCCTGCAGTTCCCGCAAGAGGGAGTCGGAGACGTCGGTTTTCATTTTTGCCTCGGGCATACTCTGCCTTTGTAAGTTAGTTGTGGTCTGTGTTTGTTTCCGATGCACGTTGAAGTGGTAAACGAACACACAGAACAATATGAAGACGCTGCCAGCCACTACATAGGGGTCCACAAATAAGAGATGCATGCTTGTGTGCAGAATGCCGAATGCAAACCGATTGCGCTCCCTGTCCGGCTGGAGGGTCTGTGAGAAGAACATGACGATTGCGACGGAGTAATAGAGCATCGTGCGGGCGAATATTTCAAAACACCCTCTCTTGCGACAGTCTACATATGTGAGAACAATGCAGGCGACCCCCCAGAGAACCGCTGCGGCGTGGACGTTGAAGCGTGTTTGCATCTGCAGGAGCATGTTGATGACGCAGAAGTTACAGGAGGTGGCCCAGACAATGCCGACGGCGTAGTACGCGACGAGGGAGGGTATGTCTGAACACGCGCGTGTTTGCGGGTGGAACTGTTGAGACATGGTGCAGATGAGGAGTAAGGGTGGTGCGAGGAAGCCGGCAGTTCGTGAGAGCGAGTCGTTGCGGAAAAACCAAGCGTCGAAGTAAACCCAGCAGGACATGACGAGGATGGCAATGTCCACCCGGAAAGCGGGGGGGGGCGAGAGGCTGGAGGTGAGTGTGGCGTAGAGGCATAATAAGAGGATTGCTCGCAGGAACAGGAGCATGGCCGGTGTGTATGTCTGCACGAGTCTGAAGTCAATGGCCGCGTCTGAGTCGTTCGACGACATATTTGGTGGGGCCGTCGATACTTAGCTATATACAGGGATGGTTCCCGGAAGCGTTTCAAACGCTACTTTCAGACTGTGTCGCCCCTTCCGACCCGCCGTTGCTTTCAATGGCCCGGCGGTAATTCCACCCGAGACCGAAAACGCCAATGTTGAGTATCTGCAGATTGGAAGGCGTCGCGGGTGTCGGTGGATGTGTGGTGGTAGCGTCGACCGCGATTTCAACGTCTTGCAATGCATCTGCCGCTACTTCGACCTCATACGGTGGTGGCTCTACACGGACCAAGTGATACTCGGCTGGATACATTTGCACGGCTGTATCGCATCTATATATACCGACAGATTTAGCAACGCTTTAAATCATCCACTGGATCCGCAGGAGTGAAGTCGGAGAGGATCTTCTTGAGCTCGGTCTTGTCGACCCCAAACACGAGTATGCACTCGTCGTCCGAGAAACTCTCAGCGTCGCCCCGCCGGAAGCCCATGGCGAACCACGACGAGAGGGAGAAATTGAAGTGATGCATGATCTGGGGTGAGAGGCCGCGCACCCTCATTTCCTCGTACTTCACCGTCATGTCCGCGAGCTGATTTGCTGTCCACTGCATGCTCCACACCTCGCCGATGTCAGCCTTCATGTCGGTGAATGGGTTGATGGGAAAGATGGTCATCTCGGGCAAGTCGTGCAGGGTCAGCTGGCCGCGAGTGAGCCAAGCCTGCTTGTCTGTCTGAATCCGGTACAGCTCGCGCGCGGTGAATCCGAGCTCGTTGCGGAGGCGACGCCAGGACCAGTTATTCTTGATCAGGTCGTCCCAGGCCACGATTTTCCTGGGTTGATCAATCCAGCCGAAAATGGCAATGGACTGTTTTGCGTTTACCTCCAACATTGAACGAGGCCACTGCCACTTAATATATATCTCCCCGGGAAAAATGTATATTTACCATTTGGCGCCTTTGGGTGAATGGGGATTCCAGAGTTTGTGCCCGTGATCGTTGCGGAAATCTGTATATTTACAATAATGGCCGGGGCACTGCACGTATCGGCAACCGGCTCTTTTACGGTGCCGGTCGTCTCCGGCCTCAGCCTCTCTGTGCTGGTCGCGGTCGCAGTGTTGTACACCGCGGCCCTGCTCGTATACAGGCAGAATGTACTGATCAACGACCCGAACGTGGAAGCCGCTTCCTGGCTGGCCCGAAAACTCGCGCGGATGGATAGTGTCGACCTGACCCTGAAGGAAATACACGTCATGAAGGTCGCAAAGGCCATGTTCCATTTTCAGTTAGCGTTCTACATCGTCTACCTCTGTCACGTCATAGTGATAGCGGTGGCGACGCCGGAGGATGCCGAACCAGAGGCTGACTACTGGCTTTTGCTCTTCAGATGGAGTTGGGAGGATGACACCCAATCCCGCTACGCGATCATCTTCCACTGCATCTTCACGCTGGCGATGCTGACACTGCTCATCGTGTTGTCCTACATTGTCTATGTGTCGATGCTGAAGCCGCGGTTGCTCGAGGACGACGCGAAACTGAAGAGTGCGGGCCGCGAACCGCACTCCCGGCGGCTCGTGGAGTTCAATCCGTCCGCGTTCTGGCTCGACGCGGTTGCAATCTCGCAGATTCTGCAGTACACCATCTGGCTGTATTCGCGCAAACTGGACGAAAATGGGTATCTCATTGCTGCCTTCATTCCATGGACCGGCGACCTCGTCTTCAACGGGATAGTCGCCGAAAGCTGGCTGTACATTCTGCAGCAACACCTTGATGGGAGTGGTGGGACGGGCCTCAATGCGGTCCCGTCAATCAACCACCTGAAGTTATACATCCTGCGCCTGACCACCCCCGTGCTCATGCTGATGTTTACCGTCTCCAAACATCTGTCGTTCGTGCACGAAAGCTTCTGGTATGTAAACAGCTTCTTTATTACAGGGTTAATAATTAGTCGTATTATTGAGACTAGGTGGGAGTTGCGGGAGGTTCATAGCCCGAGGCCCGTCAGGCCCGCGTCTCCACTGGTAGCGCCTAAGACCTACTTTGGCGTTCAGCAGCCAAGAGTCTTTTTCAAGCGGCGCGGGCTCAGCAAGCGCGAATAGTCTACCTCCTCAAATAAATACTACTGTTCGGTGTGGTCTTTGTGTGCTGAAAGTGTCCATGCCGGCATGTCTGTGTGTTATATTTGGTCCGTGTGAGGTAGTTGACGACCACACACCGCTCTCCGTTGCTGATGATGTACGGTGTGGTATCGTACTCGTCGGTCAGGGGGGGGTCGGTGTGGACCATCGTGACGTAGCTGGCGTGTTCGTCAGTGTTGTCAGTCGGTGGTGTTTCGTCATATAGCTTGACGTATAGTAGCGCTTTTTGGTCTTCCTTGTTTTCAAACTCAAAGTCCGCGTCCTCGCTGACCTTTTCTTGAATCTGGATCAGCACCAGGATCGTAGCCTTGCTGGCTGTCTTGGCCTCCTCGTCGCTGATGACGTAAAAGCCGCTCAGGTATACCTCCCTTTCACCATTCAAAACCGCGAAGTGATCGTGCTTGGTCTCGAGGTATACGCCGGGGATTGAGTTAATGAGGTCGGTGTAGCGCTGCGCGTTGAGGCGGATCCACACGTTGCTGCCCTCCTGCTTGAAGCTGGAGATCGTGCTGATGGCGTCCATTTCCTTCTGCCAAAACTGGCCCTCGTAGAGAAAGCTGACCAGGTACTGTCCGTTCCGAATGTAGCGGTTCCTCGTATAGACGTCATTCAGGTTTTTAGCATGGTGAGAGACGTCGCCGAATCGGATCAGCGTGCCGATGATGGGCGGTCGCAAATCATCCCCAGCTGTGCAGGGACCGACGCTCCAAGTGAGTGTCTGCCATTCAATGATCCACGATGTCTCCAGAGAGCGTGTAGGGCTAAGTGTGTTTATTGTGTTGTGAATGTCTTGCATTTTCGCCTCGGATTCCATCTTCAGAGCCTTATTGCGTTCAATATGCGTGGTCATGTCAGACACGATTTGTTGGTCCCCGCTTGCAAACTGCCCATCGGATTCGACACGATTTTGCTGCCTCGCTTTCCTCTCCAGGTAGCTGATTGTCTCGGTGACGGTGCTTATCTTCTGATGGAGCAAGAGAATGGAGTTCCACGCGTCCACGAAGTTGTTGTTTGTGTACGAGTACTCATGCATCCTGTGCTCGTCCCCACTCTTGATCATCGGCAAGTACACATACAGGCCCGCGTCGCTGGATTTCAGCAAGGGGTTGCTGTGGGTGATGCAGTCGCGGAACGCCCATGTCTCGTCCTCGTTCAGCATCATCGGCTGACCGCCATTATGCGTCAGGCAATATTTGAGTTCCTCGCGGGTCGAGATGTATACGTAGTCGTCTGATTTGGTCAGCCAGAAGCTGAGGCGCGGGTCGGGGCCGAGCTTGGGAACGAACTTGTACCGTCCAATCTGGAAGAAGCATGTGCGATGTAGATAGGTAGTAAAGGTCGTGCTATGGCTACTGATGAACTCCCAGTTCTCGTCGCTGAACGTAAACTCACTGTACACGTCGTACTCGTTTGTGTCGTCCTCCTCGCATCTATTGACGTGATCAAGCAAGACCTCGGCAACATTGGGCTCGTCAATTTCAGACCAATAGTCTAACTCGACCTCCCCGATGTTGATCCACGTTCTGCCGAATTCAGTGGCGACGCAAGGCCGATATATCACGTGCAGCTTCCACTCGTCATTCACCTGCGGGATATCAGTATTCTGGGCGATCCACTCCCGCGTTGTCGCTTCGGATGAGTACTGGGCAACATCCTGCATGAAGAGGTTTTTCGCGGTGTAGACAAACACCTGCTTGAACTTCACGTCCGACTCGCACTGCGAGGACACGGTTATGCAGCGGTGGAGGGGGCAGATGCTGACAATTGCTGGAAACGGTGTGATGGGGAGCGGGACCGCGGCGAGGACCTCGACGACATTGGTATCGTGATCCTCGCGAACCGCCTTAGCACCGACGCCCTTTTGCTGGATGATATCGTTTGGATGCCTGCAGGCGACAGAGCCGTCCTTCATGAGCTTCAGCCCCCCATTCATGAAGAAGCTGAAATCCTGGTACATGAAGTTTGTTCGCTGATTTGTCAGCGGCAGGGATGAGAAGCTCATGTCTTCAAAGTTGTCGCATACGGTGGCTGGGATGACGGTGAACGTCCCATCGTCGTTTGTCCTGATGGTGAAGACAAAGTTATAGCGCGACGTCACGAACAGCATTTCACATTCGTGTTGTGTCGTGCAGTACGTCGGCGTGACGCCAGTATTGTAGGCGACAGCAAACTTCTCCGCGCTGCGATACTCCCCCTCCGTGTGCATGCTCGTGAGATACTCCCTGAGGGCGTGTGCAAGCCAGCACTCGGGCCTGTACCGAGTTTTATCCCGGGTCAGCGCGTACTTCTTCACAATCTGCTGGTACAGGCGACAGTAGCTATGCGCGTGAGCCATCGATTCGGGGGGGAAGTGCGGTACATCGAGATACGTTTGTATCAACGTCGTGCCCTCCCCCTCCGAAACGTGCTTGTAAACCATGATCTGCTGGCCGTCAATCAGTGACACGATGGACATGTTATTGGCCGTCCGGCTGTTGCTGCTCAGGATCTCCCCGCGGTCGAGGAACAGCCTCTCGTCGATGTAGATTTCCGGCCCCGTGGTGTTCTTGAAATGCTTTTGGTAAGGGCTGCACCCGCGCAGGATTATGCCCTTCCCGTGCAGGTTTTCGCCGCTGGCAGCATTCATGGCCGGCATGACACTCTTCTCTACCGCCATGTGGCAGAATAAACTGAGGATCTGGAGATTTGCCTGCGGCATCTGGCGCCAATTGTGTACGGACCAGCACTTGCCCTCGGAGTTCGCCCCGTTGGGATGGCTGTTGAGAGGCGTCCTGTATTCCGACAGTAGCAACGACGAGCCAATGACAGCGTCGACGATGTTGATGCCCATCATGGTTTCGAGGGTGAATTTCTTCTCCGAGGTCTTCGCAATCATGTTGACGCCGATGGCGAATTTACGCCGGACGATGTTGGGGTCGGCGACAAACTTGGACGTCCACGCCGGCGAATCGGGGAACGCCAGGCCGGGATGCTGATCGAGCCACCGTTTAAAAATCTTTGTCATGATCTCCCGGGTGCTGTTGCTTTCGCTGAGGCCACACATATGAAGCCATGTTTTCGTGACCCCGCACTGAAACTGACTCGATTCGTGCATTATTGTCTGGTAGAAGGCATCGTGCTCGTGCGGAGTCTTGAATTGCATCGTAGTTTTGTCCGTGACGTGTGTCGGCGCCACCGGCAGGCGCCAGCCGTCTCTCACGGCATCCCAGAATTTGAGTGTATCGTGGTATGTTGGCTGTGCCTTGTCTTGCTGACGACTTAAGAGGACATTGCGAACCTGCGTGTCTGCAAAGAGCTTCGAGGTGATGCCGTCCCAGTCGTTGAGCTTGACGGACGCCTGCTTACGATCCTTGCCATCGGTCTTGGGCACCCATTCTGGCATGGTGTGTGTCTCGAACGGCGTTTTCTTCGTCATATGCGCGCAGATGTACGTGCTGGGCTGCCAATCTTTCGTTCGCTGGGTCTTCAGTTTGTTCAGCTCGTCGTAGTGAATCTGGGCATTCTCCCCAAACATCTTTTCAAACAGTTCGGTGTGGTCCCCGTCCTTGAGCAACGGCTTCAGCTGGCCAACGGTGAGCAGCATGTTGTCCTGTGACGTGACTCGCCGCTCGCAGCATGGGCGGCAGAATCTCTCTGCGATGTAGTTGAACTTTCGTTCCTGCTCATTGGTCAGGACCTCGCCCCGCGCCGCCAGGGCAAGCACGTGTAGAGGACATCCGTCCTGTATGTTCATCGTATACAGGCAGAAGCTCGTAAGCACGGGGACGTGCATGTCCATGGCGTCCGTTGACAGCCACATGTAGAGGGTGCTGAGGACCGTGGTGATGCTCGGGGGGACGTTCAGGACCGCCATGACGAGGTTGTCAAAGGCTTCTGACATATTGACCACCGGCTCGTCGGAGTGCGAGGTCATCTTCGGCATTTGGTTTGCCAGTAGCACGGTCTTCATGGCCAGCGCGTATAGATGCTCGCCTATGAGCAGGTTGGTCCGGACCACCGACGAAAACTTGCGGTAGAAGGCCTGCTTTGTGATACCGAAGCGCCATGAGCCGATCGTTACCTGGTGTATCCCCTTGTGGATTCCAGCCAGCGTGGTGTTGAACGTGAACTCGCGCGGGACATAGTGAAGCGTCATCGTCTTTCCGGAATAAGCCACGACCCGACGCATCAGAAAATGCACCCAGAACCAGATGCAGTTATGCCGGGCTGTCTGTTCGTCGATGACCTTCAAATTCGACATGTTCAGTGTCGGTAGAAACTCAAAGCCGAGGCCGATCATTTCCGGCTGCTCTTCACTCTCATTCGACACGGGCTCATCGTCGATCATGTCAGCATCGCCCACTGCAACGCCGCTGCTTTTCTCGCCAGCCGTGTCTCGCTCAATGGTGCCAGCGTCGTCGGGCACCGGAGACGGCAGGAACGTGGCGCGACCTCCGTGGTGCGTAGACTCCGGCACAATGTCTTTCAGCTGGTTGGACGCTACCGTAATGAACGGCGTGGGGGCCATCAAACGAGTGGGGGTCATCTTGAAGCATCCTAAACTTGTCTCCCAGGTGATGGACTCGAGGTTGTGGGAGCTTCCAGTTGGCTGTCCGCCACAGATCTCCAGCGTTCGCAGCATGTTGTCGCCACCTTCCCCCTGCTCGTCCTTGCCCAGTTCCAGTGTATGCAGGACCAGTCCCGTCTCTTGGAAGCTCTGGTCCGTTTCGTCATACGAGCCGTTGGGACCCGTCATGATGGCCGAGCCAAGAACGCAATGGATGCGCAAGGGGCTGATCTTGTTCATCAGTTTATCCGCGGCCCTGTAGGACGAAAAGAATTCCTTCAGTTTCTTGTCGTGGATGAGGTACTTGCCGAACACCGCGTTGAACATGCTGATGAGCCCAATCAAAAAATCAATGCCCGCCCCACTCGCCTTAGCCGTATACTTTTGAATCTTCGTCTTGCCGTTTGGAAGCATCACGGTGATGGAGCATGTCCCCCCGAAATCGCCTGTGTGTGGTATGAGTGAGTGTGTGTGGGTGCGTGTGCATGTGTGTATGTGTACATACCCAGGATCGAGTAGGTCCCACACGCCTCATGTAGACACTGATAGAAGACCATCAGTATATTGTTGCGGATTACGCCCATGATCATCTGATTGAGGAAACTGACGTCGATTTTGAGGGAGAGAAAGGACCAGCGGTCGAATACGTGTCCCATGCTCTCCATGTCCATCAAGTTGACGAAATCTTTGGGGTTATAGTCGCGCGAGTTCAGCGACTGCGGGGCTTCAAACCGATCTTCCGACTCCTGCGCGCCGGCACGGCTCCACCCGGGAATGCAGGGAACTTTCTTCTCCTTGCGCAGGTACGATAGAAACGCCGAGTAGTTTTTGTGGAACGGAATGAAGTCTGGCTGATTGGGGCTCTGATCGACTCGCATGCTCCTGATAACCTTCGCCGTCATGGACATCTGAAGCAAAGGGCCGCGCGCAACATCTTCCATGGTCTTGTGAAGAATTTGCTTCAGAATGCTGTCCTTCATGCGAGCCATCTGCGTCAGGTCTCCAAACTTGTCCGCGCTCATCGCCACCTCGCGTATCGGATGCTTGCACAGCCCAGCGGAGAATTTGATCTGCTTGTCGCGAATGCTTTTCACCCCGTCCCCGTCATGGCGCTCTTTGAAGTCGTTCTCCGCATCCCGGATTGCCATGAGAAGTTTAAAGAGGTCGGGGTCTCCCATCACCTCCTCCTTCTCCAAATACTTGATGCAGAGGGGGATATTCTCATCAAACACGCGCTTCAGATTCAATGTGGAGTCGAAGTAGAGAGACATTAGTGCGCAGCAGTCCATGGGGTCGGGGAGCATTTTCTCTTCGACGTTGCTGCCAACGAGCATGTTTTTGTTTTTGTAGCTCCCCTTGCGCGTGTACGATCCGATGGGGAGGATCTCGAAAATGATGCCATGGTTGTAGATGAAGGACCCGTTGACATATACGTAAATCATCTCATTCTCGCGATATATTCTCGGAAAGTCAATGTTCCTCCCCGCGACGTCGTCCATGAACCCCGTTTCAAACTTCAGCTCCGTGAGCCTGGTACTGAACCATTCGGAGTCGATGTTCTCCAGATCTTCGTCAGTCGGTGCCTGAGCCATGTTCTCCGCCTGCATCGCCAGGCCGGTGTTTCTGACGTCGTCCTGTAACATTTGGAGAAAGTCCGCCTCGGACATGCCCATTGCCGTGATACCAGCCCACTTCAGGTCGTCGCCGAAATCCTTGTGCGGGATCTGGAGGTTCTTCATGCTGCCCTTGGCCGACATGAGATGAAACATGGACCCACTCACCAGCTGCCAGTGCTTCTGAATGCACCTGTCGATGGAGTTAGCGTAATCCCGCCACAGCTTCATCTCGGACTTGCACGTCACGTCCATCCGCCGCCCCCCGACAAACGGGGGCGATAGATTGTGCTTATGCGCAAATTTGAAGATGGCCTCGAAAAGTCTGGCCTCGGAGACGTACGTGCTCAGGTTGTGAGTGTAACCCATGTCAAACATCTTGTCGACGTCCGACGCCCTGTGGTCAATGCCAAGGTTGTCGAGCATGCCCACGACTAGGATGCGGAGGGGCTCCAGCAGGTCCTCGCCCACATAACCGTTTTCGGATCTAATATGGCTCAATGCAGTCAGGGGGCAAGCGCCCAGCTGGCTTGCCATGCGCAGCGCGGTAACCTGAATGGTATGCGCCTTCCCGTCCTTCCAAGCCTTGTAACGGCTCATCCATATCTCGAACTTGAAAAGGCTTCCATTGTAGGACATCGGACAGTACTCCCGCTCGTTCTCGTCCAGTTCGCGCTCATACTCCTCCAACTCGGGGTTGTTGGTCCGGCAACTTGCGGGGATGATGTCCTCGTCATCGGGATCCGCGTCCTGGGAAGCTAGGTTATGCTTCTTTCGGAACTCGATGATGCTCTGGAGCAGATGGGGGTCTATGTCGTTGGAGAGATTCCATGGATACTTCTCCTGCTGAGCCCTCAGCGACCCCTCGTGTGTCATGCGTATCCCCCCATGCCCCATATTCTTCTGATGCTCCGTTACCTCCGTAAAGTCAGTGGAGACTGCCCATAGTCCGGTCTTCAAATCTGCGCCCCCGAAACACATGCTCAGCACCGTGGCCACGCGCTTCATCGTCCGGCTGAAGAATCCTGGATTGATGGGGTCTAGTTCTATTTCGTGTAGACAAATCGGAATCTCCTGCTCGACGCCGCCGGTAGGCCCGTCGTGGATCATTAAAAGCTCGCGGCGCGACATGGGCCACTGGCATATGTTGAAGGAGGCGAGATTCTTCGCCTTTGAGAAGTGTAAAAAGGGAGTTGGAAGCGTGTTTGAAAGCGCCATCAGAGCCTTGCCGTTAAAGTCGACCTCGCAGGAAATCGGGTCTCCATTGTTCGTCGTCGTCTTGTAGTCCGCCTGCAAATTTCGCATGGGGTCCCCTGGCGTGCATGGAACATACCACAACCTGGCCATTTGCACCATTTTGTCCCGGTTCTTCAGATCACGTATGAGCTTGATGTTGTTATAAGGACTGATGGTTGCATTCGCGTTTGACGGTATTCGTAACTGAAAGGCGGTCGGCTGCATATAGGGAGGGAAGGACGCGGCAAACCCGAACGATGGCAGGCGATTGTACTCCCTGCCCTCGTTCCATCCCCGACCACCGCCGTCCTGGATGTTGCCCAGGCCACGCTGCCGTCTGGGAATAAGCTCCCTCACCTTGTTCCTCTCCTGACGCTCATTTAATTGATCTCCGTCGCCGTAGCCATCGTCATCGCCCCCGCCGCCCGTCGAACCGCGCGGTCTGCCTCCCCGGTTGCTGTCGTCGTCCCTGCCACTGTCATAGTCGAATTGGGCGTCCGCAACGCTCTTGTCTGCTGCACCTGCGCAGCCCAAGAGGGGCTCGTCGTCGTCGTCTTCCTCCAATGGTCGCTTTGCAGGCGTCGTTCGCTGAGAGGAGATGTGTTCGCGTAGATCTGGCGCAGACTTCAGGGCGCGATCCTGCAATCCCCGCTGCACGGATTCCACCCTGGACCCGGCCAGTAGTCCGGTCACCGCCTTGGCATCACGGTCCTTCGTCTTGTTTCTCGACCCTGCCGGTCGTCCACGACCGCGCTTAGCCTCGCGTGCACTGGACATTGAAAGAGCCCGTCGGCCTTCGGAAGCGTCCGATAGACGACGACGTGGTAAAAAAATAATTTGAGATACGGTCGTAATTTAGAAGGACCCTAGGGTCCTTTATTTTTTTTTTATTTTGAGGATGACTTAACCATGCTTGCTCAAACTTGGCATCCACGGCATCGCCATGGACTCGGAGCTGAGCATGCTCTCGCAAATATGCGGCGATGTGGGTGTAAACATCGGCATGAACTGCGGTGATCGATTCCTGGAACGCTTTCGCAGTCTCGTGTACCCGCCCGTCGTGGACGTGCTCGAGAGCGACGTTCAAGACGACCGGCTATCCGTCGTGATGCCGCAGGGTGGGATGCGTCCCCACACCCTCGTTGTCGACGCAAATGGGAAAACGATAATGATGAGGGGCGAGCATAGCATCCCCGTGCCGGTGCGCGGAAGCTCTCCAAGCTTCGACCTGCATCGGATATTTGGCGTGAACGCAATCGTGCACGCGGTCTTCTTCCACTCCGCCGATGACGCGAATGACCCATCGAACCCGGCCATCAAAATGTTGATATTCGACATAAGCGAGTGCGGAGGCGACGATTTCCGCAACGTGGATGTCCTGCAGCGATATTCGCGCCTGGAACACATATTTCAGTGGGCCTGGTTCAACCTGCAGCATTGCGCCGTGATGCAGCTGTGCAAGAAGCTGCAGTTTTCAAAGTCCGCGGAGAGAAGGGAACTCGGACAGAAACTGATGAATGCACAGGAAACGGTGCAAGGGGAGACTGAACGAAGTGTACAGTGGTCGCCGGAATTTCTGAACGCATTTGCCACGTATTCGCTGGCGGAATTGGGGGATTATGGACCCCTCTTACATGACGTCCCCGAGATGCAAACAATACGCTTCCCCATCCCCCCCCACATCCAACTATCGCATACTCCTATGGGCGGAAAACAGTGCATGTCTTTGCGTTACAAGGGGAACCTGGGGCTGGCTGGCAATCCCACGTTCGGGGGTGTCTTGCAACTACCGGAGGTTATCAAGGAAGGGGAATGCGCAAAGCTATGGATGCATAATTGATCGGGGGAGTGAAAGGCAAAGGATCGTGTATATTAGTATTGGAATCTTGAATTGTACATGTCAGACTCGGACTCAAAACCATTATTAGAACCCCTCTCGGATCGAGGCGATGGACAGGACGACCAGGGACCACATAATCGACGGCATGTGATCATGGACTCGGCCATTTTCATCTTTGTCTTCTTCGGGTTGTGGGTTGTCATCGACCCCGGAAACATCTGTGATCTACACGGAGCGCCTATGACAAACGTGACCAATTCAACCTGGCAGCTCGAATACATAAGCGAGAAAATAGCGAATTGCAAGGGGGATGGATTCGACCCTGGATATTTCCGAGAGTGGCTTCCATGGATTGCCGTTTTATTCTTCCCGTTCATCATGATACAGTTTCAGCTTGTGTACGATACGATTGTACGTGAAACGACTCTTTACGTGATGCCGGTCGACGAAGAGGTCATGAATCCCTCTCCCAGAACGAGGGCTACGCGGGATGGGACAAATAAGCCAAAAGCCGTGTCTGACAAGCCATGGATGCCCTCGTCTAGGGTATGGAAACTTACCCGGGTCGCTGTGTTCCTTCTGGAATCATTTTGTGTCGGCGGCTTCTTTTGGCTTGTGTACTATATACACACTGGCCCGCACCGTTGGTGGCATGCCGTTGCTACAGTGACTCTTTTTTCATGTGCTACTATCTTGAACATCATTCTATGCGTCATATACACCGTGTATAAGCGTAAAACTCACATCAATCCGTACTGGTGGCATAAAGTGGGTGCCATATACATTCTTATACTGCTACAAATGGCAAGTGTGGTTTCGTTCGTATGGGCCTTTGTCCTACAAAGTGATGAAGACGAACAGGATGTGGCCATTACCCTGGAGTACATCGTGGCTGTAATTTGGTTTATGACCGTCTTGCTGGACTGTTTGCTGTATCGCTCCATACGTGACCCCCATCACTCGAGAACCTTGCCGGTCTGGTCGTTTTCAATCATGGGCTATTACGTGGGGCTCTGTGCATTAGGAATAGGGTTGGTTAGATTGATGCTAGAACAGTATCCCAAAACCTAAAAAAAGTAAAATAGACGGTCCTCGTTTTGAGGGAGCCGCGTGCAAATGCGCAAGCGAAAGTATGGCCATAGAGATAAGAAACTGCGGGTAGATGACGTCATGGTCGAGGACATTCAATCCTTCTGGGAGCAAAAGAATGAAGATGGGGACGAGAATATGCCCAAAGCTAACATACACAACCTGGTAGGCACCGCGTTTATTGAGTGCAATTTCAAGCCCCTCAACCTCCATTTCATCTCGCGCTTGCTTCCCAACTGCAAGTTCGATAAGCAGAAGTTTGCAGCCATCACTATTCGCCTACGGGAACCCCTCTGCACCACCCTTCTCTTTACCTCGGGCAAAATGGTCCTGACGGGATGCAAGGACTTCTTGGAGTGCGTGCTGGCGTCCCATGAAATCGTGAGGCTTTTGCGTCGAGGGATTCGCTCGGCTTCTTTCAAACTTCTCAATGTACATATACAGAATATCGTGGGTAACGTGTCGCTGAATTTGAAGTCTGATCAGCGCGTCGATTTGGACCGAATATACAGAGAACATAACGTCTACTGCACATATCAGCGGAACATGTTTCCTGGATTGATATATAGACCCAACCACTCGCCCGTGGTGCTCTTGATCTTCATCAGCGGAAAGATCGTGATCACGGGTGGTAAGTCCTCCAACGATGTAAGGGAGGGCTGGCGGCAACTCTGGCCCTTCGTCCGGAAGTACATCACATAGCGCCGCAGTCTCCGTGCTTGAGTTCCAACTGCTCCAATACGCGGTCAGCCTCCTGCAACGCCTCCATCCGCGTGTAATCGGAGATCCCACCATCCTGCAATTCAATCGCCCTCATGCCGATATTCACCGCGCAGCGGACATCGATGTTCCTGCATACCTCTTCGGGTGTGAAAAAAGCGTCCAACACGTGCACGGGCCTTTTACGATTCCCGGATGTCGACGTGACTGCAATCTTCCAGTCCATGTAGTTCCAGACCATGCGAACGCGGTACGGGATCTTTCTGGCCTTGTTTTTGAATACCATCTTGGAGAGGGTTGCCTTGCCATTGTCGCCCAAGAATGAACAGGCATTCGTAAACGCCGTGAAAACCGCAATGCAGGCCAGCGCGGCATGGTCCAGCTGATGGCCACGCATTTCCGCGTGCCAGAGTGATCTCGAGGTCTTGACGAGGTCCCTGATATCACAGTCCAGTTTGTGTAGGTCGATGCACAGCTCCATGAACTCGTCGTTGGTCGCCAGAACAAGATCGAGCAAGAGCAAGTCCGTGGCGATGTGCATCCACTCATGTGAGATCTTCTTCTCGATGAGATTTTTGCGAATCTGCAAAAAGTGGTCGTCGGTCATCGTTTCCATGCCGGTGCATACGTTCACCGGAGACTGGGCGACGCGCTTCACTGCAGCCTTGGATCCCGACATCGCACCGCGGCGGTGTGGGTCCCACTAGTGGTTAAAAAAAACACCCGAAAGGCCACGAGATTGCGACCCCGGAAAAAGTTTATTAGACCTCCCGGTTGAATTTGGACCTCAGTGGACCCAACGGTCCTCAGTGGATCCGGTGATTGGATCCGGTGAAGGCTCGACGCTGCTTGGGACACGTGGCGCTGCATGTTTGAGGAGGAGATCGATTATCAAATCTTTATAGTTGTCATCGCCGGAGTGATCGGATCGTTTTTTGCAGGCAAATTTATCATCAACAGGGTGGTACCGCTGATTGCAGCAAGAACGCATTCAATGCAGGTAAATGATCTCGTGACACAACACGAAACTGTTTGACACAGCAGAGCCACTGCAATCCTCATTTTCGATGCAGTTTATAATATAAGTTGCATGGCGGGCGGGAGGATGGCTCGCGCTTCTCACCTAATTTTGGTGCTGATTTTGGTCTATGTGGCTGT
>CEVW01127112.1_pt1 | contig 17752 bp, 16 predicted proteins | sample 427061 | NCBI WGS metagenome assembly CEVW01 (sample SAMEA2623774, study PRJEB7988) | marine metagenome | biome: marine biome (ENVO:00000447); feature: surface water layer (ENVO:00002042); material: "saline water (ENVO:00002010), including plankton (ENVO:xxxxxxxx)" | depth 5 m
AACGGTGTGACTAATACATCTCCCTGCCCGATAGAGGTATTGACATTATCTCCCGGGTACCACTCGCCATTAGGAAAAGCTATTGGATTGTTTTCGTGCCGTTCTTGACGATTCTGAGGGGTGGGGAGAAAGCCTGCTTGTTCGTAGGGTAAAGCGATTCCTGTTTCAGATCCCATTCCGTATGCCGCTGCCGCATCCTGTATTCCAGTTTCATTGTGCAAAGAATTGATGTAAATGGATTCTCCTATTGTGTAGAAATAAACGTCACTAGAGACTGTTATTGCGCGAACTAAGTCAATCTGTGGGTATGGAGCATCATTTGCGTTTCGGAACATACATCCGCCTGCTGATGCTGAATCGTTGGTGTCCCCTACGCAACTTTGTAAGCGGTAGTAGCCTGGGTCGTCCCATAGTTCATCTGCGTCTTTTACTAGTCCCACTCCGAAAACATTCTCATGCCAGGCTGCATGGGCGGTAAAAAGCTTGAACGTTGACCCGGGTGCATATTCTCCTTGCACAGCACGATTAAACATAGGTAAATCATTCAAAGGGTCATTCAGCGATTCCCATTGTTCTCTAGAGAAGCCTCCTATTGAGTCATTTGGATCAAATTTTGGATATGACGTTACAGCTAGAACATCTCCATTTCTTGGGTCAAGAATGACTGAGGCCCCTCCGGGCACATCAAACGGAAGTGGATCTTCTTCTTCATCTTCGTCTTTTTCCGGTTCGACTTCTCTTTGTGAGAATATGGTTCGTTCAAGTTGCTGCTCTAATAGGTATTGCAAGTCAATATCAATAGTTAGATAAACATCGTCACCTGGGATCGGCGCAATAAATAGATCTTCTCGTTCTCTGACTATTTGGCCGAGTCGATCAACTTCTACTACCCGGCGTCCTGCTACACCACGCAGATCATCTTCAAACATCAGTTCTATTCCAGCTTTTCCGATCTCGTCTCTTATTCCATAAGCCTTATTGGGAGGCGGTCGACGTGTCTCATATTCACGATCGTTAATGGGTCCTACCCATCCAAGAACGTGACCGGCCAAATCTCCGTAAAGATAAGACCGCACAGTGCTATCTACAACTTCAACCCCAGGGAACTTCTCTGGTCTTTCACCAAAATATATGAGAAGTTCTTCATCAACATCTGTTGCGATTGGAATGTCGTCATATCGGGTAAACGATGGATCAGAGAGTGCGCTTTCAATATCAGTTACTTTTAGGAGCAGTCCAGACCGATTAACCTCAACAGCTATCTCAGTCAGCATTTCTAGTCGCTCGTCTTCGGTTAATTCTGCTTCCTCTAGTTCTCTTCGATTTATGGTCACCATGGTTGTTAAACGGTTACCTACAAGAGTTCTACCTTCTACGTCAAGAATGTTTCCCCTAAGTGCCGGCACTCTTATTTCACGAAGAATATTTGTTTCAGCGACTGCTGCTGCTTCCTCTCCGGAGAGTACTTGGAGGAACCACAGTCGGGCTGTGAGTGCAGCAAACATGGATAGTGCAATGACTGCAAGAATTCTTAAGCGGTAACGAAAAGTTTTGTCCATTCAAATCATTTTCCTGGAATCCGCAGCTCTAAAGCTCCTGGTGTGGATAGAGAAAGTGACCAAAGAATTATTTTATTTATTGGAGCTGCTACTAAAGCTGAAGTTATTCCTGCGAGAATTGATCTATTGATTAGCAAACTACTAGTTATTGCGGTTTGTCCGAAAAGTAGCCCGGTGAATCCTGCCAAAGCAGTTCCTGTTGATATAGCTAGTGCGAGTCCGAGTCCGTATATCACTGGACGTGACTCAACTAAACGATCTTCTAAACTGCTTACTCCTACTGCAAGCGGTGCATAAACCATGGCGTGTAGTCCGAAAGGGGCGCCGGTCAGAACGTCTTGAAGCAGACTTGCGAAGAAACCAAATATTGATCCATGTTCTGGTCCTCCGTGGTATCCAGCAAGGATCGTCACCAAGAGAAGTACTTCTACCGATGCGCCTAAAAAACGGAATTCTGTGAAGATTGTTGCCTGTAAAAGTGCTGCAGTTACTAGAACAACAAAGGATCTGATTCGTGTGGTCATGATCCACTCCCAGAATCAGTTACTACGTTCACAAAACTAAGATTCTCGAGACTTGCGGCTAATTCGATTTTTATAATTCTTTCATACTCAGCAAAATTGTCTGGGTCTGAAACTTTTCCGACTGGTATATCACCGGGAAAGCGGCTTCTACCGCCAGAAGTTATTACAACTTCCCCTTCCTCGATGAACGCGTCTAAGCGCACTCCATCCTCTAGACGTATTTCATATCCTCCAGTTCCTTTTGCTAATCCTTCGTCTTGCGACTCAACCAAGCGGACACCTACTGAGAAATCTGGATGCGTTGCCAAGATAACCACTGAGCGTTCTCGGTCTACTTGTTCAAGTCGTCCGACGAGTCCGGCTCCAGTTATAACTGCCATGCCTTCAGAAAGGCCGTCATCGCTGCCTTTATCTATCTCAACTAAATGTGATCCGAAATTACCAGGTGGAGTTCCGAGTAGACGCGCTACTACCGTTTCTAGATCCGCGTAAGGTACATCAATTTCGCCCAAGAGTCGTTCGAGTAACTCTCTATCTGCTTCTTCGCTGAGTACTTCTCCTCGGACTTCAGCTAACTCTTTCGCTAGACGTTCATTTTCTTCTTGAAGTTCTGAATAATTTACTATTCCTGACCAAACTGACTGAATAGGGTCAGTTGACTTATCGACTATTGTTCTGACCGGTCCAATGATGTCTCTTATTCCTTGTTGGAACGCATCTAAAGGCTGAGCTCCTCGTACCTGAAGGGTTAGCAAGGTAAGGGCTGCGGCAAGCAGGATCAGTAAGGTCGGACGAGACCGTTCGGCGGGCCCAGGAGCCGCCATTTTTTACTCCATGCCGCCGCTAAAGACGGAATCCCCATAGATGTCTAGGTGTTCTAGTGCCATTCCAGCTCCAAGTACTACTGCGAGTAATGGATCAGCGGCAAGTCTTACTGGCATTCCGGTTTCCGCACGAATTCTTTCGGGTAACCCAATGAGTAAGGCTCCTCCGCCGGCTAGAGTGATTCCGCGTTCCATGATGTCAGCAGATAATTCTGGCGGAGTTCTATCCAAAGTTATTTTTACTGCGTCGACTATAGCGGCTACTGGTTCTTCAATTGCTTCTCGTATTTCGACCGTGTTTATGACCACAGGGCGAGGAAGACCGGTAACTAAATCACGGCCACGGAATTCTGCTCGCTGTTCCTCTCTAAGTGGGGTAGCTGAACCGAGTCCCATTTTGAGTTCTTCCACTGTTCTAAATCCAGTGTCAACACCATACTCTTTCTTCAAGTACTGTTTAATTGCGTCGTCTAATTCGTCGCCACCCACACGTGAAGAATACGAAGCGACAACACCTCCGAGTGATATCACTGCAACCTCTGTAGTTCCTCCGCCAATATCTACGATCATGGAACCGGTGGGTTGCTCTACTGGTAGCCCTGCACCTATGGCTGCGGCCATTGGTTCTTCGATGATGTAGGCAGGTGGTCGAGCTCCAGCGAATTCTGCTGCTTCCTGGACTGCTCTTCTTTCCACTCCAGTGACTCCGGAGGGAACGCAGATAACCATTCTTGGTTTTGACCATTTACTTTGATGTACTGACTGAATGAAATAGCGGAGCATTTTTTCACAAACTTCAAAGTCAGCGATTACTCCGTCTTTTAGGGGTCGAGTGGCTTGAATGTAATTAGGGGTTCGGCCAATCATTCTTTTGGCTTCTGCCCCCACTGCTAGTGGGGTTCCGTCCATAATATTTACTGCGACCACGGAAGGTTCATCAAGAACTACTCCCTCGCCACGAACATAAACCAGAGTATTAGCAGTTCCTAGATCTACAGCGATATCGCGACTTCCAAGTCGAGCGCTACTTGTTGTTGTTCTATAATTTGAAGCCATTTAGGCATCCAATTCGTCTATTAGTCCTGCGAACGCTTCCGAAGCTTTGGAAACGTAACTGATTTTCAGCCTGAACTCTAGCCGATTTTTTCGTCAGATACCACTCTGGGCGCATGTTTGACCACGCTATGAGAAGAAATTTATTTTCTATATATTTGGGAAAAAAATGCCAATTTCACGTTCTGCAGATTCAGGTGAATCAGATCCATGAACCAGATTTTCAGTCACAATCAATCCGTAATCACCACGGATTGTTCCAGGAGCTGATTCGCGAGGATTTGTGGCTCCCATCATTGACCGAACCACTGCATATGTGTCTTCAGGTCCCTCTACGACCATAACCACCACTGGAGACCTTGACATGAAAGACACCAAGTCTCCATAAAACGGCTTTTCGAGATGCTCTTCGTAATGAACGCTCAGTACTTCTTCGTCTAAGTGACGTAATTCAACCGCAACAAGATGGAGGCCTTTTCTTTCGAATCTGCTGATGATTTCCCCAACGAGACCTCGTTCTACGGCATCAGGTTTACAAATTACCAATGTTTTATCCATATAGATGAAGGCTAGGGGGCTATCGGGTTGCGTACAACAAGTTTCTAATCAAACGACAACGATGCCCGAGTAGCAGAAAGGAGGTAGAAAGAACCAGTCACTAAGATGAGGTCTTCTTCAGAAGATAAAACTAAAGCGCGTTCAATGGCCTCAGTTGGGTCCGAAGCAATTTCAGACTCAACTCCGTGAGTTTGAACTGTTTGAGCAAGTTCATGGCTAGTTATCGCCCGTTCAGAAGCTAGTGTGCAGCAAATAACTACTTCAGGGTGCAGAGAAACAATTTCTTTTATTACCTCTTCTGGATCGCGAGGGCCGAGCATACCCAACACGACTATTCGTCGAGTTTCGGGGAAAATTTCTGGTAACGCTGATGCTAATGCTCGAGCAGCATCTTCATTATGCGCTCCATCTAGAACAACTAATGGGTTGGCGGATACCACTTCTAAACGCCCCGGTAAGTTAACTTCAGACATCCCCTCTTCAATTATTTCGTCTACGAGAGGAGATTCTAAGAATGTTTCAACAGCCGCTAGAGCCAGCGAAGCATTCTCAGATTGATGTTCGCCAAACAATGGGAGGAAAACTTCTTCGTGACGGCCAGAGATACTCCATAGATCCACTAATTGCCCACCAACAGCTTGAGTGCTGGACAGAACTCCGAAGGCTTCACCTTTTAGTAGTAGTGGGTCTGGATTTTCCTGAATGAACAGGTCGAGGGTCTCCACGGAAGTTTCACCCAAGATTAATGGTCGACCAGAGTTAATGATTCCTGCCTTCTCTGACGCTACGGCCCTACGCCAATCTCCAACTCCATCTGTATGGTCACGACCAACATTTGTAACCACTGCTACATCTGCTTCTATTACGTTTGTTGCATCAAACCTGCCAAGTAGTCCCACTTCAATCACTGCAACGTCAACTGCTTCATTGGAGAACCAAAGGAATGCCGCTGCGGTCAATAATTCAAAGTAAGAAGGTCGCTCCTCTACACTTTCAGCAAATGGGATTAGTTCTGCGATTAATTCGCCAAACTGTTCTTCCTCAATCATTTCATTATTGATCTTTAGTCGCTCGCGAACAGTGTCTACATGCGGACTGCTGTAAGTTCCGACTCTTAGTCCAGTTGCTTTTAATAGTGAAGAAATGATTGCGGATACAGAACCTTTTCCGTTGGTTCCGGTGATATGAATACTACGAAAATCTGCTTGAGGGTCGCCCATTGTTTGAGCTAGGTCTTCCATGGCGTTAAGGCTTAAGCCATGAATACGTCCAGCTTTGGCCTCAAGATTAACGTGTTGGTCTAGGAAGTTTAAAGCTTCTGTGTATTCCACGAGAGGGCTATGAGGCTGCGCGCTTGTTTGAAGAGTTTCGCTCTATGACGGTGGGATCTATACGCCCAAGTACACAATCTTCTTCTATGACCACTTCAGCGATTTTGTTGTCACTCGGCAGCTCATACATGGTTCCAAGGAGCACTTCTTCAAGTATCGCCCGTAAGCCTCTAGCCCCTGTTCCTCTATCGAGAGCTTGCTCGGCCACTGCGTTGAGTGCGTCTTCTGTAAATTTGAGTTCTACGTCTTCAAATCCAAAAATTCTTTGATATTGCTTTATTAACGCATTACGGGGTTCCGTTAGTATCTCCACGAGAGCCTCTACACCCAATTGATTTACTGTGCCTACTACAGGTAGTCGGCCAACGAACTCAGGGATGAGGCCGAATTTGGTTAGGTCTTCTGGTCTTACCTCTGCGAATAGGTCACCAGCATCTTTATCGTTGGAGGTTCGTAGTTCAGCTCCGAAGCCGACGTTGGTGCCACCTTTTCGATTCTCAATGATGCCCTCAAGTCCTGCAAAGGCCCCTCCGCAGATAAACAGAATATTGGTTGTGTCTATTTGCATGAACTCTTGATGGGGGTGCTTTCGCCCGCCTTGAGGAGGAACTGATGCAACCGCTCCTTCAAGGATCTTAAGCAATGCTTGTTGAACACCTTCTCCGGAGACATCTCGAGTGATTGAAGGGTTCTCACTCTTTCTTGCTATTTTGTCAATCTCGTCTATGTAGATAATTCCCTTTTCAGCTCTTTTAATGTCTTGGTCAGCCGCTTGAATGAGTTTCAGCAGAATATTTTCTACGTCTTCTCCTACATATCCCGCTTCAGTTAACGCAGTTGCATCAGCTATAGCGAAAGGAACGTCCAACATGCGGGCTAACGTTTGAGCCATCAATGTTTTCCCGCAACCAGTTGGGCCGATCAATAAAATGTTGGATTTGCTTAGTTCAACTTCATCTGAGGCTGCTGGTCCGACTTGAATTCTTTTGTAGTGATTGTAAACAGCGACAGAAAGAATTTTTTTGGCTTGTTCCTGGCCAATGATGTAGTCGTCAAGGAAAGCTTTGATTTCTCTTGGCCGAGGTAGTTTATCAAGCGAAACTTCTGGGATTTCCGTTAGCTCTTCTTCGATGATCTCATTGCAGAGGTCTATGCATTCATCGCAAATGTAGACACCGGGGCCAGCGATTAATTTTTTGACCAACTTTTGTGTTTTGCCACAAAAGGAACATTTGAGGAGTTCTCCTCCTTCTCCAAATTTGGCCATTACTTGGTCTCCTTATTCCTCTGGGGCTTACCCAGTGAATTAATTCTACTTGACTGCGGAGATAGGTCCAGAGTTATCCACTAATGGACGCTCTTCTATCACTTCATCGATAATGCCATATTCAAGGGCTTCAGATGCGGTTAGTACGAAATCTCGGTCAGTATCGGTGTGTATTTTTTCGACATCTTGACCAGTGTGTCGAGCCAGAATTTCTTCTAATTGAAGTTTCAGCCTTTGTACTTCTTGGGAAACTAATTCGATGTCCGATACTTGACCCTGTGCTCCTGCATAAGGCTGATGGAGAAGAATTCGGGAATGAGGAAGAGCTAATCTTTTACCTGGGGTTCCAGCTGCAAGGAGAACAGCGGCTGCTGAGGCTGCTTGACCAAAACAGATTGTTGTCACATCTGGTCGTATGTATTGCATTGTGTCATAAATAGCAAACAGACCATTTATGTCTCCGCCGGGAGAATTAATGTAGAGGCTGATATCCCGATCAGGATTTTCTGATTCAAGATGCAAAAGCTGAGCACAAATTAAGTTGGCAATGGTGTCGTCAATTGGGGTGCCAATAAAAATGATGTTTTCTTTGAGTAGACGCGAGTAAAGATCGTAGGCTCGCTCACCTTTGTTGGTTTGCTCAACCACGGTTGGAACTAAATAATTTTGTACTTTCATATCAACCAACGACACTACTCTTCATCTCCTTCGATGTCGGTATCATTTTTATCTTCTTCTTCGTCAAGGATCTCTTCGGGCGGTTCAAGATCAGATTGACTAATTGATTGCCCTTGATCATCAACTATTTTTGCTCGCTCGTATAGCCATTCTACTGCAGCTTGCTTACCAAGGTCTGCTTCTAGGTCAAGTAGCCTTCCAGAATTTGTTAGCATGTCTCGCGCCTGTTCGGAATCTGAACCCATTTGTGCTCCAAGTAAAGAAAAATACTCTTCTAACTTTTCTTCATCGGGCCCTAAATTTTCTTGATTGATCACGGAGCGAAGCGCAAGGTCCGCTTTCACCGATACATCTGCTCCTTGAGAGAACTCCTCACGTAACGAACTAATGTCGGTACCTATTGCTTCCAAGTAGCGATCAAGTTCCATCCCTTGTGATTGGAGTCGCATAGCAAAATCTTGTATTCGGTTAGTGATTTCTGCTTCGACCATCGCCTCTGGAGGGTCCATTTCAACTTTTTCTGCCAGTTTTTGGACAATGAGATCTCGCACCATGGCTGAAGATTGCGCTCTCTTCATTTCTGTCATTCGAGTTTGTATGTCGTCGCGCATCTCTTGAGCAGTTTCAAATTCAGAAGCGTTTGAAGCAAACTCGTCGTTTAATTCAGGGAGGACTCTTTCTTGGATCATTTTTGTTTCAATGCGGAAAGAAAGTTTTCCGTCCTCTTCTTCATCTGGATGGTCAGCTTCAAACTCAACCACGTCACCTACGGAAACTCCTTGAAGATTTTCATCAATTTCTGCGACTACTGCACCTGTGCCTACTTCGTAGAGGTAATCGGTAGTTGTGAGGCCTTCAACTTCTTCGCCTTCATAGGTTCCAGAGATATCTATAGTCACTTGGTCGCCATCTTGTACTGTTCGTTGTACTTCTTCCAAGGTTGCGAATTGTTCTCTCATTGCATCGATCTGTTGATCTATTTCCTCGTCCGTTGCTACGGGGTTTGGGATTTCCACTTCAAGAGAGTCATAATCTGAAATGACTATCTGCGGCCGGACAGGAACAATCGCTTCGAAAGTTAATGCTCCTTCATCTTGGCCTTCTGTTACTTCAAATGAAGGTGAATCAATCACATCAACACGATGCTCGATGAGAGCTTTCACGTAATATTCTGGGACTGCATCCTGAATTGCTTCGCTTCGTCCTGCTCCTACCCCCAAGCGCGCCTCTAAGACCTTTCGTGGTGCTTTGCCAGGACGGAATCCGGGTAAACGTACTTCTTTAGCTATACGTCGGAAAGCTTTTTCTATTGCTTCATCAAATTCTTGTTCATCTATTGTGATGACTAGCTTGATTTGGTTGTCTTCTAATGTTTCACAAGTGCTATTCACAGTGTCTGAAGTGTACCCCTGACTCGTCTAACTCATCTCAGATTTAAGGGGTAAACCCGTCATTTTTCTACAAATAACAAATTTTTAGTCAATAGCAGGGCCTTGAAGTCTGTGGTCTGCTCAGTTCCACGCTACGATCAACCACGCCGCGGGTGTAGTTCAACGGCTAGAACCTCAGCCTTCCAAGCTGATGATGCGAGTTCGATTCTCGTCGCCCGCTCAATTCATTTTGGTGGCACAAGAAAAGAATCTGACTAGGGTCTTATCGTGCTAATTGCTCAAATATCTGATTGTCATATTCGTAGTGACGAGAGCCCTTTTGATCAACTCGTCAATTCGACAGAAACTTTAGAACGGGTAGTTGCTCATTTAATGTCAAGTGGCATAAAGCCGGACGTGCTTTTAGCAACAGGAGATTTGACTGAATCTGGAACCGAAGAAGAGTATTCACTACTACTTGAACTACTTGCCCCTATTGATATTCCTGTGTTACCAATTCCAGGAAACCACGACGAAGGTCAACAATTTAGACAGGCATTAACAAATTATTTGCCGGAAAAGTTGCCTCAAACTCATTGCAGTTACGTAGAGGATAGTTACCCGGTGCGGCTTATCGGTCTTGACACTTCTTTGGAAGGTCGTCATGACGGACATTTTGATGATGAACGATTTGAGTGGCTAGAGGAACAACTTCATCAGTCTCCTGATAAGCCCACAGTAATTTTCACTCACTTCCCTCCTTTTATGAGCGGCATTCATTTCATGGATATTTCCGGCTTGAAAGATCCGGAACGCTTCTGTTCATTAGTGGAGAAGAATCCACAAGTTAAACTTGTGACTTCTGGGCATCTTCATCGACCAATAACGACAATGATCGGAACCTCTATTGCTTCTGTTTGTCCCTCTACATCTCATCAACTTGGACTTGATTTGAATCCAGCGAGCGGATCTTTAGTCGACGAACCTCCGAGTTATCAACTGCATCGTTGGGATGGCATTCGTTTTGTTACTCACACTGCGGTGGCTTGGGAGGGGAAAACTTTTGATCTTTCTTCGTGGATTAACAAGGTTGCTGAACAAGCATCAAGTGGCTCGGGATTTCCAAAGAAATAATTTCTACTTTTAACTCGTTCGATTTTGTCGTTCCAGGAATCTATAGACATCTATTAAATCCACACCTGGAAAAGGTGTGAAGTCTCGACTAGCTGGAGGAAGTGCGGTGAGAACAAAACTTCTCTCCGCTGCTGATGGCCAAGCAATTCCTTCCCAACGTCGAATTATTTCTGGGCTAGCTGCCGCATCTTCGCTTCTGGCGTTAAGTCGTCGTGAAGTATCACTTCCCCTGAACCAGCGTGCATCTTTTGAATGGCACCCTAAAGTCACTGCGTAGGGTGTGCGCTCGTTTGAATTTTCTACATAGGTGGCGCACCAATACTCGCCAGAATCAGAAGTTGTGTACTGATAATGGAGTACATCTGCTGAAGCCCACGCCTGTCTGGCTCCCCAGTGACGGCCAACACGTGCCCCTTCAAGAGCGCCGTCAGCGTCGGAAGGAAATTCAATTCCATCATTTTCATATGCTTTGGTGATTGTTCCCTCTGGATCGGTTCGTAAGAAATGGACAGGGATGTCTAGGTAGGAAGTAGCAAGATTCGTGAATCTATGTGTCGCCATTTCGTAAGAGACGTAATATCTCTCCTTTAAGTCTTCAATTGAAAGATCTTCGTCATTCTTTGCTGTGTTGAGAAATTCAACAGCTGCTTTTTCTGGTATGAGTACCGCTGCCGCGAAATAGTTCGATTCAATGCGTTGACGGAGGTAACTCTCAAAATCTGTGGTCTCTGCATGCTCTAGAGCGAAGTGCCCCAGCGTTTGCAACACAACTGATCGAGCTCCTCTTACCCCAAGATCATCACGCTGCGGTATATAAATGACTCGTCGGCGTGTGTCCGTAACTGAACGAGCCGTCACTGGCATCCCTTTTACTCGTTCTACCGTGAAACCATAATGGGCAGCTAAATCAGTTATATCTTTTTCAGAAGGTGGCCCTTCTCCGGTATAACCAACAGCCTGTAAATCCTTAATCGCTATTTCCTCAATTTCGGGATAATAGTTATTGCGTTCTTTCATTTCTGTCCGAAGCGCCAAGTTTGCACTTCGGGCGCGATCACCAGCTTCTTGCCGCGCCATCCCAGTACGACTCATAGGGAATGCGGGTAGCGCTCTATAAAGCCCGACAAGTGTTTCCAGTACTTCATTACTTACAGTTACCCCGACACGGATTTCAGGCAGGTCTAACTCATTTCGCCAAGGACTGTTTTGCAGTTCTTGCAGTTCGATCTCCAGCGATGCTCTTTTGTTTGGTGGATCCGATGAAAGAAGTTCTGATGTTTCGCAATTTAAAGCATTTGCTAGATCAGATAGAACTTTAAGTTTCGGCTCTATGTGGCCATTTTCAAGTTGACTCAAATACGAAGCTGGTCGATTTATTAACTCACCAAGGGCAACGAGAGTCAATCCAGCTTCTTTTCGGTGGTGTCTAACTTGTTGTCCAAGAACTTTTGTATTGAACTCTTCTTCGCTCATTTGCCCTCACAATTCGCGAACTATTGCATTTTTTCGGTTATTTGAAAGGATATGCGTTTTTTTTGCTACAAATTGATCAATTTTTCAAGAAAAATATTGAATAATCAATACTGCAGAATTAATTCAAAGAAGTTTTATAAAAAAATGCCTGATATACAAATCTCCCCACATCCACAATTAGACGAAGTCTTTACCCCAGAAGCCACTGATTTCATAGTGGATCTCGTAACAACTTTTCGAGGAAGAAGAAATCAACTTCTTCAAGATCGCCAGGAAAGACAAAAACGAATTTCTGCTGGTGAACGTCCCGGGTTTTTAAAAGAAACAGCTGAGATTCGTTCCAGCGACTGGACTATCGCTCCAGAGCCCGAACAACTCATGGACAGAAGAGTGGAAATAACTGGACCCACTGACCGAAAAATGATGATCAATGCATTGAACTCAGGGGCACGTGTCTTCATGGTCGATTGCGAAGACGCTACAAGCCCAACATGGGACAATGTTGTTTCCGGGCAAATCAACATAAGGGATGCATACAGGCGAAACTTAACACTTGACCAGAACGACAAACACTATGAACTCAACGAAGAGATAGCGACACTTTTTGTCCGCGCTCGAGGCTGGCATTTAGATGAAAGCCATGTCGTAATAGATGGTGAACCTGCTCCAGGAAGCCTTATTGATTTCGGCTTAGCCTTCTTCCATGGCGCTCAAACGTCTTTAGATAACGGTGCAGGTCCTTATTTTTATCTCCCGAAGCTAGAAAGCCATCTAGAAGCACGGCTATGGAACGACGTGTTTATTCACGCACAAAACGCTCTTGGTATTCCACAGGGAACCATTCGAGCGACAGTTCTAATTGAAACTATTCTTGCTGCTTTTGAAATGGATGAAATCCTTTTTGAACTCAAAGAACACTCCGCTGGACTAAACGCCGGCCGATGGGATTACATCTTCTCTGTAGCAAAGAAATTTTCCTCTTACCCCGACTTTGTTCTTCCCGATAGATCAGATGTGACAATGACCGTTCCCTTCATGCGCGCATACACCGAATTAATGATTGCCACCTGTCATAAACGAGGTGCCCATGCGATTGGCGGAATGGCCGCTTTCATCCCTAACCGACGTGAACCAGAAGTAACAGAAGCAGCTTTAGTGAAAGTCACCGAAGATAAAGCACGTGAAGCCGCAGACGGTTGTGACGGAACCTGGGTTGCTCATCCAGACCTAATTTCTATAGCCCAAGCTGAATTTGATGCTGTTCTTAAAGGGAAAGTCCATCAACTTGACCGACAACGCACAGATGTTGATGTTTCCGGCGATGACCTCTTAGCGGTTTCTGAAACCGGAGGAGCGATTACCGAAGCAGGGTTACGCACCAACATTCATGTGGGTATCCGATATATCGCGAGTTGGTTAGATGGTACGGGGGCTGCAGCTATTCACAATCTTATGGAAGATGCGGCAACGGCAGAAATAAGTCGTGGACAAGTATGGCAATGGGTTCGCCATAACTGCATCCTTGACGATGGCCGGCAAGTAACTGAGGAACTTGTTTTATCTCTCATTGATGAAGAACTAATCGTTATTGCTGAAGAGATCGGCGCTGAAAACTTTGATTCCATGCCGTTCGAACAAGCAACAAACATTTTCCGAGACCTAGCTTTGTCAGAAGACTTTGAAGAGTTTCTCACTATCCCCGCTTACAAAATTTTAAAATAACAAACAAATCTCACTAGGAAACCCCTAGAAGAAAGAAAGAAAAACAATGAAAAAAAGTTTTGACCAACAAGTTGAAGAACTAGAACAAGACTGGGCGGAGAATCAAAGATGGGCTGGAGTTCAACGCGACTACACAGCCGCTGATGTTGTTCGCCTGCGTGGATCTTTTGTACCAGAATGCTCATTAGCCCGCCATGGCGCCGATCTTCTCTGGGAACAACTTCACAGCATGGATTACGTTCATGCTCTTGGAGCTATGACTGGTGGCCAAGCCATTGAATACGTTAAAGGAGGCCTTCCAGCCATCTACTTGTCTGGATGGCAAGTAGCTGGAGATGCCAACCTCTCAGGTGAGGTCTACCCTGACCAAAGCCTCTACCCGGCTAACTCCGTACCGTCAGTTGTTGAACGAATCAACAACGCGTTACGTCGAGCCGATCAGATTGAATGGGCAGAAAACGGCGGTGAAGCTTCTCGCGAATGGTTAGTTCCAATAGTTGCTGATGCTGAAGCTGGTTTTGGTGGCGCTTTAAACGTCTACGAATTAATGAAGAACATGATCATGGCAGGCGCTGCCGGCGTTCACTTCGAAGACCAACTTGCATCAGAAAAAAAGTGCGGTCACATGGGTGGAAAAGTTCTAATCCCCACTCAACAGCATGTCCGAACATTGACTGCTGCTCGTTTAGCTGCTGATGTTCTTGGAGTGCCTACTGTGGTGGTTGCCCGTACTGATGCTTTAGCAGCGACCCTTATCACAAGCGACGTAGATGAGCGTGACCGTCCTTTCTTAACCGGTGAACGCACAGATGAAGGGTTCTTTAACACTGAACCAGGTATGGCGACACCGATTTCACGAGGATTGGCTTACGCTCCTTATAGCGACCTGATCTGGTGTGAAACGGGAACCCCTGACCTTGAACAGGCCCGTGAGTTCGCTGATGCGATTCATGCCGAGTATCCAGACAAAATGCTGGCTTACAACTGTTCACCTTCTTTCAATTGGAAAGCCGCATTAGATGATGAAACCATTGGCAAATTCCAACGTGAACTTGGTGCAATGGGTTATAAATTCCAGTTCATCACCTTGGCCGGATGGCACGCGTTGAATGCATCTGCTTTTGATCTTGCGAAGGGTTACACCGAGAGCGATATGACGGCTTACGTTGAGTTGCAACAAAGAGAGTTTTCAATGGAAGACGACGGCTACACCGCTACTCGCCATCAGCGTGAAGTTGGTGCCGGCTACTTCGACGATGTAGCAACAGTTATTTCCGGTGGTTCTGCTTCAACCTTGGCGTTGACCGGTTCCACTGAAGAAGAACAGTTCTAAAGAAATTTGAATTAGCGCCCCCGGCAGGATTCGAACCTGCGGCCTACGGATTAGAAGTCCGTTGCTCTATCCAGCTGAGCTACAGGGGCTACTCTTTGAGGCTACAGGGGTCTTCGCAAACGACTTGGCAGGAGACCCTCTAAATTTAAATTCGCGAGAGATTCTGAAGGCTTTCCATTGATCGCTAATTCTGCAGTGAGTTGCCCGGCTGCAGGTGAAGTTTGAATACCTGTCCCGCCTTGCCCTACACACCAAATAAAGCTTGGTTCATCGGGATCTGGGCCGATAACCATTGACCGGTCTGTCGTGAAAGTGCGCAGTCCCGCCCAAGAAGAATTTACTGAACGGATGTTTAATGTTGTCGCAGTATTTATTCGCTCAATCGCTAAAGCGATGTCTTCTTCTAGAGGCTTCGCGTCACATGGTTCCGATGGAGTTTCATCTGCTGGAGAGCAAAGCAACTGTGGCCCATCGGGTTTTATATACCAGGAGTGCGCCGCGTCGTCGAGCATCGCCCATTCTGAAGTTTCCGCAACTGGTGCCGTGACCATGAAAGCTGTTCTTCTTTTCGGGTTTAAACCTATTGGTTCAATTTCTGCTCGTTTCGCTACTACGTCTCCCCATGCTCCTGAAGCATTGATTACTACATCTGCGCCGAACTCTCCTGTGGTTGTTTCGATTTTCCATCCATTTTTTTCTCTTGTTGCAGAATCAACGCGTGCCGAGGTAACTATTTGTCCGTTGTTTCGCCTGAAACCTCTGACAAACGCTTGATGCAGGGCAGAAACATCAATATCGGCGGTTCCAATCTCAATTATTGCTCGCTCAACTCGGCTGATATTTAAAGCAGGGAAAAGGTCTAGGGCTTCCATGACGGTGATTTCTTGTGTGGGTATTGTGCCGTCGGATCCGTCGGAGATGAGTTCATCAATGAGGTCTGATTGTTCTGCTGTGCCAGCGTGTATCAATGGTCGGAGTGAAAGGAGTGGTGCGTCTACCAGTCCTTCTGGAGTGTTGTGGTAGAAGTTTAAGCTGGCACGGGTAAGGCCTCGAACAGAAGCTTCCCCATAGTTTTCATAAAGTAGGGCCGCTGAACGCCCGGTGGTGTGGTAGGCCAATTGTTTTTCAGCTTCTACCAATACGACTTCTGCCGTCGGATCAATCAAACTGCATGAATACGCAGTGCTGATGCCAGCTATTCCGCCTCCGATTATGGCTATTGTCTGTGTCATAAAATTGACACTACTTAAACAAGTATTGAAATCAGGTGCCGAGTGCGTGTTTTTGGGCGTATCATTCGTCTTCTTGGTGATCGTAGCTCAGTTCGGTTAGAGCACCTGGTTGTGGTCCAGGATGTCGGGGGTTCAAATCCCCTCGGTCACCCAAAGTAAAAGTAAATAGGAAATTTATGCGAGACCTTCTAGACGACGCCCAGCTTGAAGATGCTAAGAAACTCTTACCTGATTGGGAAGTCAGCGGAGAGTTACTCTTTCGGGTTTTTCTCTTCAAGAACTTTGTTGAAGCTTTCGACTTCATGACTGCGATTTCTTCAACTGCTGAGGAGATGAACCATCATCCTGATTGGGCGAATGTCTACAACAAGGTTGAAGTTCGTCTAAGCACACATGATTCGGGTGGAGTGACTTCTCTTGATGTTGAACTAGCTTCGGTCATGGATTCGCTATTTTCTGAAGACTAAATTTTTTCGTTCGTTGCTTGAGTCGCCGATAGGATAGTTCTCTTAGCGCCTCTAGCTCAATTGGCAGAGCATCGGACTCTTAATCCGCAGGTTCCGGGTTCAAGTCCCGGGGGGCGTACAAACAAAGATTGGAAAGTTTGCGGTTCAGAGCGTATTTTAGGGACATGGCGCCATTTGATTCTCTTAGACCAGTGGTTTCAAGTGAAATTATTGAGTCTTTTCAAATAGCTTGGGACAACTTAGGGAAACCCGGTAGTTGGTGGTCAGGGCCTCAAAGAATTGAAATCGCTGAAGAGATACGGGATTCCAGCCCTCCTTCTATAGCAGAAAGAATTGTTGATTTTTCCAATTATTCAAATGAGGCAACAAGTGGCATAACTCCTTTTGTTAGGGCCGTCGCTAGAAAGGTTGCTTATGAATCTTCTTCAATCGATAAGGATATTTTTGATCAAATAGTGGCCGTCATAGGTGAAGATCAATACGCCGAAATTGCAACAATCGCTTCCCAAGTAATTCCGATATATCACCTCGCAGATACTCTCGGTTACAACAGAGAGCAATTACCAAATGCCGAAGCTGGAGATCCTTCTGGTGAAAGACCTGATGAACTTATAAATGGAGTGGGTTTTCTACCGACTGTTCCAACAAATGGCATGCCCCATGTCGCTGTTTCTCTAAGCCTTGCCCAAGCTGATAACGCGAGACGGATGCTACTCGTACGTGCCATGTACTCTGGCAAAGACTTTGGGGAAATGATTTGGACTCACAGGAACCTGTCCCGACCTCAAATTGAGCTAGTGGCAGCACGAACTTCAGCCATAAACGAATGCTTTTATTGAACTAGCGCTCATACCATGTTTCTCAGTTCGAGTAGCAAAGCAATCGACTCAGAATTAGATATAACCGACGCGGTTACTGGGTCTGGAGAAGATTCCGGTGTACCTAATGCTGAGATGCTAATAGCTTTCACTGAATCAGCGAATCGACTCGACGACGATCTCCCAGCTATTAGAGAGGCCCTTGTCAATGAAATCGGAGAAGAAGGTATGGTCGATGCCGCTATAACCGTCTCAATTTTTCGAAGCCTGAATATAGCTGCTGATAGTTCCGGAATAAGAGTTGACGATGACTGGGTTGATAGTGCAGCTGAACTTGCAAATCAGTCTTATGCCAACGAATTTTCTACAGCAAAAAATTCTCCAGCAGTTAAAACGCTGTAACCGGTAA